>VFQQ010000067.1_pt1 | contig 270181 bp, 233 predicted proteins | sample 3512341 | NCBI WGS metagenome assembly VFQQ01 (sample SAMN10412373, study PRJNA504923) | tailings metagenome | isolation source: Relicate 2 Philex TSF1 revegetated site | place: Philippines: Tuba, Benguet | collected 2017-08-29
AAGACTCGCCGCGCCTCTGGCAACGGTCGTGCGCCCTGCGGGCGGGGAGGAGAGGCGATGGGGGGAAAGCGCCACGATTCGCGACGAGGACGTCGCTCATCGTGGGCATTGAAGAGGGGGGGAAGGGAGGGAAGACGGGGCCTGGAAAGGCCCCGCCCCAGAGGAGGGGAAGGAAGTGGCAGTGTGGCAGAGTGGCGAAACGGTCGATTGGGGATGGGTGGAAGGGGAAGAAGGGGGGGACCCGGCACGGAGCGCCGGGCTACCCAGGAGTGCCGGGCAGCCGCGGCGGGGGCGTGGGGGCAAAAAAGCGAACGCCCGGGGCTTGCGACCCGGGCGTTCGAGCGTTCAGACCTGTTCGATCCGAAGATCGCTCAGGGCTTTAGTCGAACCAGAAGGTGATGGTGGCGGCGCTGTTGAGCGAGCCGTTCTGCGCGAAGCCGGTCGTGTGGCGCCAGTTGCGGAGGAAGTTGTTGGTGTTGACGTTGTCGGCGGCGGTCATCGTGGGCGTGCTGGTGGCCGGGCCGGCGGCGGTGCGGGTGTTGTCGTTCTCGTTGACGAAGATGTTATCGAAGGCGGTCTTCTGGCCGGCGGGGAGGCTGTTGAAGGTGAAGGGGAGGGTTTCCGGATCGGCGCGGGTCTCGAAGTTGACGTGGTTGTCGTTGTAGCAGATGTTGCCTTCCCACGTCGTGCGCCCGCCGTGGATGAGGTTGGTGTTCGAGTTCACGCCGACGGGCGTCTGCCACGAGGTCGTGTCGATGGTGCCGGTGGCGAGGAGCGTCCAGGTGAGGGTCGCGCCGGAGCCGGAGGCCTGGTACTGCGGGCCACGGTTACCGACGATGGTCTCGGTCGACTGGAACGTGTTGCTCCACTTGGCGCGGCGGCCGCCGACGGGGATCTGGTAGGCATAGGAGAGGCCACCCGGATCCGTGGCGAGCTGGGCGGGGTTGCCGCCGGCAATCACGGCGTCGCCCGGGAGGGCGCGGAAGCGGGGGTCCCAGAGGGCCAACTTCTTGTCCGCGGCGGCGGCGCCGGCGGGCTCGGAGTACTCGTAGCGGTCGTAGGACTTGATGTCGCCGTTGACTTCGGCGGGGCTGACCGTGAGCTCGGGGCTGAAGAAGCCGTTGTAGATCATCACGGAGGTGATGTGGCGCGGGATGTCCTTGGGCTGGTTGAGAGCGACCGTGTTGTTGCCACGGTCGATCTGGCTGGGCAGCGGGTACTGGTCGTTGTTGTTCTGCGCCCAGAGGACCATGCCCTGGTGGACGCCGCGGACCTGGGTGCTGTCCTTGATCTGCCGGGCCGACGCGCGGGCCTTGCCGAGCGCGGGCAGCAGGATGCCGATGAGCAGGGCGATGATCGCGATCACCACCAGCAGCTCGATCAGCGTGAAGGCCTTCTTCTTCATGACTGACTCCTTGGCCTTACCCGGATGCCGGAACGGGGCACAACGCTCCGCGTGAACCCCGGCGTGGGTTCGGCCGTACACGAAAACTCCGACGATCTCTTCCGCCCGACGAACGGGCCTGAGCCGTGCGAGGTCCGGTGCGAGCCGGGCCGACGTGTCGCCACGGGGCCAGGAGCGCGGGACGGAACCCGCGGAGCGGCACAGACTGCTGTCGTGCCTGCCGTTCTCAGCCTTGCCCCCGCACGCGTACACAATGCGGAGAGGCTGGGATGTGGCGGGTGAACTCACGCCGCGGCGGATCGTCGATGTGCCGCGGCGGGACGAACGCCCGCCAGTCCGAGATGTCGGCAGGGTGCGGAGAGGATTCCCTGTGCGGGAATGAGGACGACGGGCGTGAGCCTCGCCAACCAGAGCAACGATGTACAGGGGTGCACAGGAAAGGCCGCCGAACACTGCCACGAGGCGTGGATACCGTACCAGAATCTGTACGGGTGTCAAGGCAGGGGGTTGCGTTGCCCGGGAATTCTGCGGATGATTGAGAATCCGGGGGAGATTGTTGGCCATCTGCCGAACCCCGTACCCGTCCAAAGACCTTCCAAGGGCTGTGTGACAGCCAGGAGCCCCGATGAACCCGGAACAGACGCTCGCGGACCTTGGCTTGGTACTTCCCGCCGCCCCTGCGCCCGTGGCGGCGTACATCCCGACGCGGCGTGTGGGGAACCTGTTGTTTGTGTCGGGGCAGATCGCGCTGCGGGATGGGGCCCTGGTGGCGACGGGGGCGGTGCCGAGCGTGGTGTCGGTGGAAGTGGCGCGGGAGTGTGCCGTGCAGTGCTGCCTGAACGGGCTGGCGCAGGTGCGGGCGGCGTGCGGGTCGCTGGCGAGCGTGCGCCAGGTCGTGCGGCTGGGGGTGTGGGTGTGGTCGGACCCGACGTTCACGCAGCAGCCGACGGTGGCGAACGCGGCGAGCGAACTGCTGGTGAAGGTCTTCGGCGACAGCGGGCGGCACGCGCGGGCGGCGGTGGGCTCGGTGGCGCTCCCGCTGGGGAGCCCGGTCGAGATCGAGTTCCTCGTCGAGGTCGCGTGAGACGCCGCACGGGGGAGGCCTAGTAGTTCGGCGTGGGCGGGCGGTACTGGCGCAGGTCGATCGTGCGGAACCAGGCCATCGTCTTGGTCAGTCCATCGCGGAGCGGGACGCGGGGCTCCCACCCCAGGGCGCTCTTCGCGAGGGTGATGTCCGGGCGGCGCTGGGCGGGGTCGTCGGGCGGGAGGGGCTTGTAGACGATTTTGGACTGCGAGCCGGCGAGGGTGATGACGGTCTGGGCGAGGTCGTTCATCGAGAACTCGACGGGGTTGCCGATGTTGACCGGGCCGGTGACGTCGTCGGGGGCGTTCATGAGGCGGATGAGGCCGTCGATGAGGTCGTCGACGTAGCAGAAGGAGCGGGTCTGGGACCCGTCGCCGAAGACGGTGATGTCCTCGCCGGCGAGGGCCTGGCGGATGAAGTTGGAGACGACGCGACCGTCGAAGGGGTGCATGCGCGGGCCGTAGGTGTTGAAGATGCGTGCGACGCGGATGTTGACGCGGTTGGAGCGGTGGTAGTCGAAGAAGAGGGTCTCGGCGGCGCGTTTGCCCTCGTCGTAGCAGGCGCGGGGCCCGATGGGGTTGACGTTGCCGCGGTAGGACTCGGGCTGGGGATGGACGGTGGGATCGCCGTAGACCTCGCTGGTGGAGGCCTGGAGGACCTTGGCGCGGCAGCGCTTGGCCATGCCCAGGACGTTGATGGCGCCCATGACGCTGGTCTTCATGGTCTTGATGGGGTTGTACTGGTAGTGCCCGGGTGCGGCGGGGCAGGCGAGGTTGTAGATCTCGTCGACCTCGAGCCAGAGCGGGTGCGTGACGTCGTGGCGGATGAGTTCGAAGTTGGGCTTGGAGAGGAGTTGCGCGACGTTGATCTTCTGCGAGGTGAAGAAGTTGTCGGCGCAGATGACGTCGTGCCCCTGGGCGACGAGCCGATCGCAGAGGTGCGAGCCGAGGAAGCCGGCCCCGCCGGTCACGAGGATGCGTCGCATGTTCATGGGCGTGTCGTCTCCCGCACGGGGCGGAGTTTATCCGGTTCGCCCGGCGAGGAGGCTCGCGTAGGCGCGGATGGCCCGGGCGGGCGGGTGCGCGGGCATCCACGCCAGGCCCGAGGCGGCGGCGGCCATGTCGGCGCAGGTGTAGTCCTGGTAGAAGCGGCGGATGGCGGGGGGCATCTCGAAGTACTCGGTGGGCAGGGTCGATTCGGGGATGCCGAGTCCCTCGCGGAGGGCGGCGAGGATGTCGTTGAACGAGGTGGCGACGCCCGAGCCGAGGTTGTAGACCCCGCTGCGGACGGGGCCCTGGCCGAAGCGGCCCGAGGCGCGGAGGGTGCAGTCGACGACGTCGGCGACGGAGACCTGGTCGCGGGCCTGCGAGCCGTCGGCGAAGAGGCGCGGGCGCTTCCCCGCGAGCATCTGCGTCGCGAGCTGGTAGACCATCGAGGCCATGTGCCCCTTGCGGGCTTCGCCGGGCCCGAAGACGTTGAAGTAGCGCAGGCCGACGATGGTGGACGCGGCGCCCGCGCCGACGGTGGCGGCGAAGCGCGCGTGCTCCTGCTCCATGAGCCACTTGCTGAAGCCGTAGATGTTCGAGGGGCGTCCGGCGGCGTCTTCGGGGAAGGGCTCGCGCCGGGCGGCGTGGGGAGGCGTGCCGTAGGTGGCGGCGGAGGAGGCGTAGACCAGCGGGACGGCGTGCGCGTGGCAGGCGTGGAGCATGGACTGGGGATCGTCGGCACGGAACCCGCCGAGATTCACGTCGAGCATGCGGCGTTCGTCGGCGATGGTCGTGTCGGTGATGGCGCCGAGGTGGAACACGGCGGCGGGGGCGTGCGTGCGGAACAGGTCGGGCCAGCGGACCTCGGCGGAGGAGGCCGGGATGAACGTGCCGGAGAAGGGCGGGACGCCCGCGCGGTCGCAGGCCTCGACGAGGTTCGCGAACGAGCCGGAGAGGAAGTGATCGACGACGACGACGTGGGCGCCCGGGCGACGGCGGAGGATCTCGGCGACGAGGTTGGCGCCGACGAAGCCGGCGCCGCCGGTGACGATGAAGGAGTCGGTGGGCATGAGTTACCTGGGTTCGCGTTGGGGTGGGCGCGGCGGGACGCGGAGGCGCTGACCGACCTTGAGGGAGTGCTCGTCGGTGAGGACGTCGCGGTTGGCTTCGAAGAGGAAGGTGGCGAGGCGGGAATCGTCGTAGAGGGTCTTGGCGATTCCCGAGAGGGTGTCGCCGGGCTGGACGGTGTAGGTTCGCTCGGCCGGGGGCTGGTTGGGCGGGGCGGGGTCGGGCTGGTCGGGTCGGGGTGTGCCCTGGATGTTGGCCGGGTCCTTGGGGAGGCGGATGACCCGCCCGACGCGGAGACGGTTGGGGTCCATCAGCGGGTTGGCGCGGGCGATGGCGTCGGCGAGGTCGGCCCGCCCGTAGCGGCGGCGGGCGATCGTCGCGAAGGTGTCGCCCTCGCGGATGGTGTAGTCCTCGAACTCGGGCGGGGTGACGAGAGGCGGCGGCGCGGGCTGGGGTGTTGGCTGCGGCGTCGGCTGCGGCGTCGGCTGCGGCGTCGGCTGGGGCGCGGGGCGGGGCTGGGGCTGGGGCTGGACGGGCGCGGGCGGGGGAGGCGCGGGGACGACGGCGACCTCGGGCGGCTCGTCGGGCGGGGCGTCGTCGAAGGAGACGGGCGGGTCGGCTGGCCACGACCAGTACACGACGATCCACAGGACGGCGAGGAGCGCGATGGCGGCGGCGATCCGGGGGGCGGTGTCGCGCACGGGGTGAACTCCCGGCGTGGGGCGTGGTCGAGAGGGCTAGGCCGCCTGGGGGGAGACGCCCCCCATGGCGGCGAACTCGCGTTCGAACTTGCGGGACCAGACGAGCGGTGCGGCGACGGCGACGGAGGAGTAGGTTCCGACGACGAGCCCGGCGAAGAGAGCGAAGGCGAAGGCGCGCATGCCCTCTCCCCCGAAGAAGTAGAGGATGATGCACGAGCCGATGGTCGTGCCGCCGGTGATGATGGTGCGGCTGAAGGTCTGGTTGATGGAGAGGTTGATGATGGAGGCGGTGGCGTGGGGGAGTTTGCCGCGGTTCTCGCGGATGCGGTCCATCACGACGACGGTGTCGTTGAGGGAGTAGCCGGCGATGGTGAGGAGGGCCGCGACGGTGTTGAGGTCGATTTTGAAGGGGAGGAGGCCGATGGCGACGGCGAAGTTGTGGGTGGCCGGGGTGTCGTAGAGGATCTCGCAGAGGGCGAGGAGGCCGACGACGGTCACGACGTCGTGGACGAGGGCGACGACGGCGGCGAGGGAGTAGCGCGGGGTCTTGAAGCGGACCCAGATGTAGACGCCGATGAGGAGGAAACTCACGAGGGTGGCGGCGATGGCGTCGCCCCGGAAGGTGCTGGCGACGCTGGCGCTGAAGTTCTGCACGCTGGCGGGCGTGGTCGAGCGGGTGAGGGCCTGCTGCACGAGCGACCACTCGCGCTCGCGCATCTCGCGCTCCCAGCGGGCCTCGTTCTCGAAGAGGGAGGCCTCGGGATCGAAGACGAGGATGACGGCCGAGGTGGCGGCGGCGTCGGAGCCGGCGAGCGGGCGGACGTCGACGACGCGGGAGAGGGTGTCGGAGAACTCGGCGGTCTCGCGTTCGCCCTGGAGGCGCTGGCGGATGCTGTCGATGGATTCGGGGGGAACGATGTCGTCGAGCACGATCGCGACGCCGCCCATGTAGTCGCGGACGTTCCAGGTGACGCCCGCGCGTTCGATGACGCGGCCGAGGTTGTCCTTGTCGATGGCGTAGACGGGCGCGAGCCCCGAGGCGTCCTGGTCGTGCCCGCGGAAGGTGAGGGCGGGTTTGATCTCGGTGACGTCGGTGAACCTGGGGAGGATGGCGTCGAGGACGGCGCGGCTGTTCTCGACGACGGTCTTGATCGCGAAGCGGTCGGAAGTGACGCCGTCGGCGCGGGGGTCGATCGGGAAGACGTCGGCGAAGGAGAGTTTGTTGAGTTCGTCGCCCTGGGGCGCCTCGGCGGCGACCTGGCGGACGCGGGCCTCGACCTCGGGGCGGGTCATGGTGACGGCGCCGCGGTTCTCGGAGGAGCCGAGCTGGAGGGTGACGACGGTGCCGCCCAGGAACTCGTTGTCGAGCATCTTGCGTCCCTGGAAGACGATCATGCCCACGCCCAGCGCGACGTAGACGAAGGAGATGAAGACGAAGACGTAGCGATAGCGGATCCAGCTGATGTTGGGGGTGAGGAGGCGCTGGATGCCCGGGAGGGCCATCGGGAGCATGGAGGTCTTGCGCCAGCCGGCGGAGAGCATGATGTTGAAGATGAGGCGGCTGACGACGAGGGCGGCGAAGAGGGTGGAGACGACGCCGACGCCCATGGTGACGGCGAAGCCCTTGATCTCGGTGGTGCCGAGGTAGTAGAGGACGACGCAGACGATGAGGTTGGTGATGTTGCCGTCGACGATGGAGGCGAGCGCACGGTCGAAGCCCAGGCGGATGGCGGTCTTGAGGTCGGCGCCGCGCTGGAGTTCCTCGCGGACGCGTTCGTAGATGAGGACGTTGCTGTCGACGGCCATGCCGAAGGTGAGGATGAGCCCGGCGATGCCGGGCATGGTGAAGGCGGCCTGGGAGATGGCCATGGCGCCCATGATGAGGATGGAGTTCACCACGAGCGAGACGACGGCGACGACCCCGCTGGAGAAGTAGTAGACGATCATGAAGCCGGCGACGATGATGATGGCGTAGACGCCCGCGACCAGCCCCTTGCGGAGGTTGTCGGCGCCGAGTTCGGGCCCGACGGAGTTGATGCTGAGGGGTTCGGGGACGAGTTTGGCCTGGAGCGAGCCCCCGCCCAGGACGCGGACGATGTACTGGATCTCCTCGGTGCTGAAGCGTCCGGTGATCTGCCCGTTGGATGAGATGCGCCCCTGGAGGGTGGGCGCGGTGTAGACCTGGTCGTCGAGGAGGATGGCCATCTGATCGCCGAGGTGATCACCGGTGAGGCGTCCGAGCAGGACGGCGCCGTTGGTGTTCATCTGGAACTGGATGGCGGGGCGGCCGAAGTTGTCGACGCCCGGGTAGGCGCGGGCGACGGCCCAGGAACCCTCCTCGCGGGTGAGGCGGGTGGTGCGGGTGTCCCAGCAGAGCATGTAGTAATCGCCGCCGAAGGGCTCGACGACGTAGCCCATGCCGGCGAAGAAGGAGGAGGGGAAGTCCGGGTCCTCGTTGAAGGCCCTGGCGACGGCGGGGCTGTCGATCCAGGTCTGGATCTCGTTGATCTTGAACCACTTGACGTCGCGCGAGGAGATGGCGCGTGGCCCGCGCGCGCGGAGGTCCTCGCGGGCCTGCTGCTCGCCGGGGTACTGGTTGGGCTTGACGGTGATGCGGAAGCTGAGCACGCCCGCGCCGCGCAGGAGGCGGATGATGTCCTGCGGGTCGTCGTAGCCGGTGCGCCGGGCCTCGTACGCGGCGTGGAGGGCGAGGAGGCGGTCGATGTCGGCGGCGGCCTCGGGGTGGGCCTGGCGGACGCGGCGCTCGGCGATCTCGCGCGGGCTGTCGAGTTGGACGACGCCCTGCTTGTCGGCGACGGTGCGCCGGGCCTGGGAGGCGTTGACGATCGAGAGGATCTCCTCGGCGGAGACGGCGCCGCGGATGGCGGCGGCGCGCGCGTCCTCGTAGGCGACCTGGAAGGCGCCGACGGTGAGTTCCATCTCGCGCTTCTTGGCGGGGTCGGTTTCGGCGTCGTAGTCGCGCCGGATGCGCTGGTAGGCGTCCCAGGATTCGTTGACCTTCGCGAGCAGGGCCGCCCGGGACTCGCTGCCGGCGCTGAGGGTGCGGAGGGCCTCCCCGCGTTCGGGGCCGCTGGCGCGGGCCATGGCGTCGAGTCGACCTTCGTTGAGGGTGGCGCGACCGAGTTGGGCGAGGGCTTCCTCGAAGTCGCGCTTGAGGCGTTTGACCTGCTCGTTGGGCAGGGGCATGGAGATCTCGATGCGGTCGCGTCCCATGGCGACGATCTGGATCTCCATGACGCCGCTGGGGTCGAGGCGGCGTTTCAGCGCGTCGATGAGGCGCGGGAGAATCTCGCGGTGGTCCTCGGAGGGTGCGATCTGGACGGCGTAGATCATGCTCACGCCGCCCGCGAGGTCCTTGCCGCGGCGGAGGCTCTGCTCGGGCGGGATGATGGCGTAGAGCGCGATGATCAGCGCGACGACGACGATGACGAAGCGGGTCCAGGTCTGTCTCATGGAGGTGATACCGGTCGGGTGCGGCGCGACGGAAGGCGCGGGCGTTGGGGTGCGGTCAGACGGCGGCCTTGGCCTCGGGCTTGGCCTCGACGGCGCCGGCGGCGCGCGAGGGCTGCACGATGCCCTGGACGGCGCTCTTGGCGATGCGCAGGCGGCCTTCCTCGATGCGGAGGACAACGTCGTCGTCGCCCATCTCGACAATCGTGCCGATGATCCCGCCCAAGGTCTGCACGCGGTCGCCCTTCTTGATGTTCGCGAGCAGTTCCTGGCGGCGCTTCTTCTCCTTGCGCCCGCCGAAGACGCTGATGAGCACCATCACGAGGAGCATCGCGGGCAGGAGCCAGAAGATCGGGTCCATCCCCGAGCGGGCGGGGGTGCCCGGGCCGGGGCCCGCGGGCTGCGTGGTGGCGGTGCCGTTGAGCGGGGCGGCGGCGTCGGACCCTTGGCGAACGCCCACGGGGACAACGGGGCCGGCGGCGGGAGCGGGCGATCCATCCTGGGCGATGGTCCAGAGAGCGAACGGCGCGTGCGTCATCGTCAATGATCCCCCGGGGGCGTCGGCAGGACGCCCCCTGCGTGTGCGATCGGTCCCGCCGGGGCGTCGTCGCCCCGGGCCACGGGCCAGCGGGCGAGAAGCCCGGCCCAGTCGTCCGTCGGGATGCTCGCCCGCACGTCGGACATGAACCGCTGAAAGTGGCGTAGGTTATGCAGGCTGACGAGGATTGGCCCCAACATCTCGCCGACCATGAACAGATGCCGAAGATAGGCCCGGGTGAACGGGCGCTGGTCGGGTGTCGTCCAGCCGTGAGCCGCCGGGTCGCAGGCGTGGCAGTCGCACCCGGGGTCGATGGGGCGGTCGTCCTCGGCGTACTGCTGGTTCCGCAGGCGGATCTGCCCGGCGCGGGTGAAGGCGTTGGCGTTGCGTCCGTTGCGGGTAGGAAGCACGCAGTCGAACATGTCGACGCCCGCCTGGACGGCGAGCAGGAGGTCGCGCTCGTAGCCGACGCCCATGAGGTAGCGCGGGCGGTCCTCGGGGAGGAGCGGGGCCGTGGCGCGGACGACGCGGGCGATCTGGTCGGGGGGCTCGCCGACGGCGACGCCGCCGATGGCGTAGCCGGGGAGGTCGAAGTCGCGGATGCGCTGCGCGCACCAGGCGCGCCGGTCGAGGTCGGTGCCGCCCTGGACGATGGCGAAGAGTGCCTGGTCGTGCGGGCGCTGGTGGGCATCGACGCAGCGCTGCAGCCAGCGGAGCGTGCGTTCGTTGGCCACGTCGAGGCGTCGGCGGAACTCGGCGGGGTCGAGGACGCGGTCGCGCCGGACGACGCGGTCGAGCCTGCGGTCGGTCTTCGCGGCGGCGGTGGCGGTGGCGTCGGCGTTCGGGCGAGGCTGCGCGGGCGGGCAGTCGTCGAAGGCCATGATGATGTCGGCGCCGAGGAGGTTCTGGACCTGGGTGGCGCGTTCGGGGGTGAGGCGGATGGACGACCCGTCGACGATGGACTTGAAGGTGACGCCGTCGTCGTCGACGGCGTTGAGGTCGGCCATGGAGTAGGCCTGATAGCCGCCGGAGTCGGTGAGGATGGGCCCGGACCAGTTCATGAAGCGGTGGAGCCCGCCGCGCCGGGCGACGAGGTCGGCACCGGGGCGCAGGAGGAGGTGGTAGGTGTTGGCGAGGAGGATCTGGGCGCCGGACTGGGCGACCCAGTGGGGGACGATTCCCTTGACCGAGGCGCGGGTGCCGACGGGCATGAAAGCGGGGGTGTCGAACGACCCGTGGGGCGTGTGGACGCGTCCGAGACGGGCGCCGTGCGAGCGGGAGCGGGCGAGAAGTTCGTAGCGCAGGGCGCTCACGCGGACCCGCCCGAGCGGCGTGCCTCGGTCGCCCGGCGGAGGATGGTCTTCTCGGCGTCGGTGAGCGAGTGGAGCCCCTGCGTGGCGACCTTTTCGAGGATGCGGTCGACCTCGCGCTCTTCGGCGGCGCTGGCGACGCGCGCGGGCGGGCGTGACGGGGGCGCGGGACGCCCGGCGGGGGTCTTCGCACGCCTGGCCTTGCGCGAGTCGGAGAAGACGTCGAAGAAGTCGCGGAGGAGGTGGGCCCGGCGGATGAGGACGAAACCCGCGGCGGCGCCGCCGAGGTGGGCGGCCTCGCCCCCGGCGTTGCGGGCGCCGAAGATGACGGAGAGGGCGGCGATGCCGACGTAGACGTAGGCCATCGTGCGGAGTTTCATGGGGATGGGCGGGAAGAGGAGTTGAACGACGGTCTGCGGGGCGATGTAGGCGCAGGCCATGATGACGCCGAAGACGCCCGCGGAGGCACCCACGAGCGGGACGCGCGGATCGTTGAAGAGCAGGCCCGGGACGGAGAATCCCCACTGGGCGGCGAGGACGCCCCCGGCGTTGAGGAGGAGGTAGGCGAGCCCGCCGAACACCCCGCAGGTGAGGTAGAAGGCGAGGTAGCGCTTGCGTCCGAGGTGGGCCTCGACCATGGGCCCGAACATGAACATGCCGAACATGTTGAAGGCGATGTGCATGAAGTTGGCGTGGAGGAACTGGAAGGAGAGGAAGCGCCAGAACTCGAGCCCGCCGGCGAGGGTGACCTTGTAGGTGGAGAAGTGCCCGTAGACCTTGAAGGCGGAGACGGAGCCGGCGGGGGTGGTCATGGCCTCGAGCACGAAGACGGCGACGTTGGCGATGATGATCCAGGTGTTCACGGAGAACATGCCCGGGCGCCCGGAGCGCCGCTGCGAGCCGAAGGCGTAGTCGCGGTCGTAGATGCCCATGCGGACGAGGACTCCCCGAATGCCGGGCGCGGGTGGCGGGCGGCGTGAACGCGCACGCCGCGGAGCCTCCGTGCTCCGACTCGGAGGCGGAGTTTAGCGTCGTCGGCGGCGTTCGGTCTCGCGGGCGAGGGCCCGGCGCTCGTCGGGCGTGAGGGAGGCGAGCCCGGCGCTGGAAATCTTCGCGAGGATGGCGTCGAGGTCCGGGGGCGGAGGGTCGGGATACGGCGCGGGCTCGGCGGCGACGGACGGCTCGGGGGGGTCCTCGACGGGCGCGGGCGCGTACGCCGGCGGAGCGGCCCGCACCGGCGGCACGGACTCGTGTGCGCCGAGAAACTCGAGGCGGCGCACGTCGAGGAACGTGGCGAGCGCGCCCAGGGCGGCCATGGCCATGACGCGGGTCTCGCCCGCGCTGGCGCCGATGACGAAGAGGGCCAGGGCCGCGAACAGGCCGATGCGCAGGACCAGTGCGCGGGCGTCGTCGCGGGAACGCCGGACGCGGGATTGGAGGATTCGTCCGGCGTCGAAGGCGGAGATGGGCAGGAGGAGGTTGGCGAGGAGGATGATGAGGTTGGCGTAGTAGGCCCACCAGAGGACGATCTGGGGGTGGCTGCGGAGGGAGGCGGCCGTCACACGGGGGGCCAGGGGCGAGGGGAAGAGGGCCTCCCACTGGGCCCCGGCGAGGAGCACGCCCGCGCCGAGAAACGGCAGGAGCACGAGCCCCGCGAGAAGCCCGCCGCACTCGGCGAGGAGGGGCGGCCCGCCGGGGGCGGGCGGCGTGGGTGACAACCCGCCCAGGGGCCAGACGACGGCGGGGGCGGGCTCGCAGCCGAAGCGGCGCGACCAGGCGCCGCGGGCGAGTTCGCGGAGGCAGGCGAGGAGCAGGAGGGCCCCCACCAACGCCGCGGCGTGGACAAGGCCCATGGCATCGCGCGGGAGCCAGGCGAGCATCTCGGCGCCGATCCAGACGGGGACGAGGGCGTGCAGGCGGAGGCGGCGCGCCAGGCCCGGCATGGGGGAGGACCAGGCGAGCGGGTCTTCGCCGACGCCCCAGGCGCGGCCGGGGCGTCGCCCGGCGCGGGGCGGTACGTCGGACGGGGGCGTGTCGTGCGTGCGGCGGGGCATGACAGGGGTGAGTTCAGCGCGGGGGCAGGTGCCCGCCCCGGAGGGCGAGGAGGATCGTCAGGATGCTCTTGGCATCGGACAGCGTGGCGGATTGGATGAGGGCGAGGGCGTCGTCGAGCGGCGTGGGCGCGACGACGATGCGCTCGTCGGGTTCGAGGCGGGGCGGGCCGGGCGTCAGCCCCCGGGCGATGAATGCGTGCATGAGTTCGTCGGACAACCCCGGCGAGGTGTGAAACCGGGCGAGGGGTACGAGGGTTGCGGCGTGGTAGCCGGTTTCTTCTTCGAGTTCGCGGATCGCGGCGAGGGCGGGGTCTTCGCCGGGGGTCAAGGTGCCCGCGGGGAGTTCGAGGAGGTCGCGGGCGAGGCTCAGGCGCCAGTTGCGGATGAGGACGAGGCGCGGGTTGGAGGCCGGGGGATCGTCGAGGATGGGGAGGATAATGACCGCGCCGGGATGGCGGATGAACTCGCGGGGAATGCGGGTGCCGCCGGGCCCGGGCAGGTGGCCCTGGACGAAGTCAAACTTGGCGCCGCGATGAAGAAGGCGCTCGGGGGCGGCGTCGGGGCGGGCGGGGAAGTTCGCATCGCCTAACATCGGCGAAGGGTACGGGGGCGAAGACCATCACGAGCAGCGCATGCGCGACCAGACCAACCGCGGACAGCAGGCGGGGACGGCGGCGAACGGGGGCGGCCCCGGGGTGGCGCCGATCATCCGCCTGGCCGGGGTTCGCAAGAGTTTCGGGGCGCAGGTGGTGCTGGACGGGATCGACCTGGACATCGAGCCGGCGAAGACGACGGTGATCATGGGCCCCAGCGGGTGCGGGAAGTCGGTGACGCTGAAGCACATGGTTGGGCTGCTTCGTCCGGACGCGGGCGAGGTGTACTTCCGCGGGCGCCGGGTCGACACGCTGCGCGAGCGCGAGTGGCTGCCGATCCGCCTGGAGGTCGGGCTGCTGTTCCAGATGGGGGCGCTGTTCGACTCGATGACGGTGCTGGAGAACGTGTGCTTCCCGCTGCGGGAGAACACGGACCTGTCGGCGTCGGCGCGGGTGGATCGGGCGCGCGAGGCGCTGGAAGTGGTGGACATGCTGGGGTACGACGAACGCCTGCCGGCGCAGCTCTCGGGCGGGCAGCGCAAGCGCGTGGCGCTGGCGCGGGCGATCGTGCTGCGCCCGGCGGTGGTGCTGTACGACGAGCCGACGACGGGGCTGGACCCGGTGCGGTCGGACGGGATCAACCAGTTGATCCTGAAGTTGCAGCGGACGCTGGGCGTGACGAACATCGTCGTGACGCACGACCTGACGAGCGCGCGGACGGTGGCCGATCGGGTGGTGATGCTGCTGGGGGGGAAGATCGCGGCGGACGGGACGATGGCGGCGCTGGCGCGCTCGCCCGACCGGCGCGTGCAGCACTTCCTGACCGGGACGTACGTGGCGGAGGAGATCCCCGAGACGACCGAGGCGCCCGCCGGTGCGGGGCTCGCGGAGGAGGCGTAAGCGATGTTCAAGCACCCGCTGCTGCGGGATTTTCTGACCGGGCTCTTCGCGCTGGGCGCGGTGGCGGGCCTGGGGGCGATCCTGATCCTCTTCGGCGAGATGAGCGACCTGGGGACGCGGTACTACCGCTTCTCGGTGGTGATGCCCAGCGCCGCGGGGCTGGGGCCGACCTCGCCGGTGACAGTGAACGGCGTGCGCGTGGGGCAGGTGCTCGAGTCGCGCGTGGCCGAGGAGGGCGCGGTGCTGCTGGTGAAGGTGCGCCAGGACGTGCGGATCCCCGTGGACGCGCCGGTCAGCGTCGAGCGCGGGCTGATCGGCGATTCGTCGCTCGAGTTCGGCGTGCGGGCGGGCATGACGCGGGGCGAGCCCGTGCAGAACGGCGGGCGCATGGTCGCGGACGCGTCGGGGTCGTTCTTCGACCGGCTGGCGGAATCGATCCAGGGGCCTCTCAACCGGCTGACGGCGTCGGCGGACAAGTTCGACGAACTCGCGGAGACCTGGGCCGAGACGGGGCGTCTGGTGAACGGGCTGCTGCGCCCGCGCACGCCCGCGGAGGTGGACGCGGGCGAGCCGGCAAACATCGCGAGCGTGGTGGCGCGGCTGGACGGCGTGGGCGCGTCGGCGGAGGCGTGGCTGCGGGACGAGTCGCTGCGGTCGGGGGTGAAGGACACGATCGCGCGGGCGGGGTCGGTGCTCGCGGACATGCAGACGTTCCTCGAGGCGTGGACGGCGACGGCGGACAGCGTGGACGAGACGGCGCAGAAGATCGGGAGCGCGGCGGAGAACGTGGACGCGCAGGCCGTCACGCTCGCGCGGGAGGCGTCGGCGGTGCTGCGCCGGATGGACGCGGCGGCGGGCGAGTTCGAGCGGACGCTGATGGCGGTGAACGCCGGGGAGGGGACGGCCGGTCAACTGGCGCGGAACCCGGACCTGTTCAACTCGATGAACAGCGCGGCCCGCCGGCTGGAGACGGTGCTCACGGAACTCACGCTGCTGGTGCAGCAGATGAAGGCCGAGGGCGTGAAGATCAAGTTGTAGCGAAGGTGACGCGGGCTACTTGCGGTTCCACACCACGCTGCCGTAGACCCCCTGCTCGCCGAGCTGCTCGGCGATGCGGAGGAGCTGGTTGTACTTGGCGTTGCGGTCGCTGCGGCAGGGTGCGCCGGTCTTGATCTGCCCGCAGTTGGTGGCGACGGCGAGGTCGGCGATGGTCGCGTCCTCGGTCTCGCCGCTGCGGTGCGAGAGGACGGCGCCGTAGCCGTTGCGGAGGGCGAGGTTCACGGCGTCGAAGGTCTCCGAGAGCGTGCCGATCTGGTTGACCTTCACGAGGATGGCGTTGGCGCAGCCTTCGTCGAGCCCGCGCTGGAGGAAGGTCTTGTTGGTGACGAAGAGGTCGTCACCGACGAGCTGGACCTTCTCGCCCAGGGCGTTGGTGAGCTTCTTCCAGCCGGCCCAGTCGTTCTCGGCCAGGCCGTCCTCGAGGGAGCGGATGGGGTACTTCCTGCACCAGTCGGACCACATCTGGATGATGCCGTCGCTGCTGACGACCTCGCCGGTGGACTTGAACATCTTGTAGCCGGGCTTCTTGTTCTTCTTGTCGGCGGCGGCCTCGTTCCAGAGTTCGCTCATGGCGGGGTCGAGGGCGATGAAGATCTGCGAGCCCAGGTCGTAGCCGGCCTTGTCGACGGCCTGCTCGATGATCTTCAGCGCGTCCTCGTTGCTCTTGAGGTTGGGGGCGAAGCCGCCCTCGTCGCCCACGGCGGTGGAGAGCCCCTTGTCGTGGAGGACCTTCTTGAGGGTGTGGTAGATCTCGACGCAGGCGCGGACGCCCTCGAGGAAGTCGTCGAAGCCCCAGGGCTGGATCATGAACTCCTGGAAGTCGACGGTGTTGTCGGCGTGCTTGCCCCCGTTGAGGATGTTCATCATCGGCACGGGCAGGATCTTCGCGCCCGATCCGCCCAAGTAGCGGTAGAGCGGGAGGCCCGAGCCCTCGGCGGCGGCCTTGGCGCAGGCGATGGAGACGCCCAGGATGGCATTGGCGCCGAGTTTGGACTTGTTCGTCGTGCCGTCGAGGCGGTTGAGGTGCTCGTCGATGCCCTCCTGGTCGCGGGCGTCCATGCCGACGATCGCCGGGGCGATGACGCTGTTGACGTTGTGGACGGCCTTGGTGACGCCCTTGCCGAGGTAGACCTTCTTGTCGTTGTCGCGGAGTTCGGCGGCCTCGTGCTCGCCGGTGGAGGCGCCGCTGGGGACGGCGGCGCGTCCCATCTCGCCCGAGGCGATGGTGACGTCGACCTCGACGGTGGGGTTGCCGCGGCTGTCGAGGACCTGGCGGGCGTGAACGTGATCGATGGCGAAGGACATGGGAGTCTCCTGCTGGTGCGAGCGGGAAGCGTACCCGGCGGCGGGGGACGGGGCGGGGGGAGGGGGGCTATCTTTCTGAAACGAGGGCACGCATGCCGACGTCGAGTGATGGGTTCAACGAACGCGCCGAGGCGCTCACGCGGGACGTGGTGGCGCAGGGGCGGCGCGTGCAGGCGATGCTGGAGGCGGCGTTCGAGGCGCTGTTCGGGGCGTCGGCCGAGAAGGCCGCGTGGACCATCGCGCAGGACGACGAGATCGACCGGTACGACGTGGAGATCGAGCGGGCGTGCGTGCAGTTGCTGACGGACGCGACGCGCGAGGGGTCGCAACTCAGCGCCGGCCAGTTGCGCGCGGTGCTGACGGTCGTGAAGGTGAACAACGAGTTCGAGCGTGCGGCGGACGTGGCGACGGACATCGCGACGCTCGCGAAGGACCTGCCGGCGGGCGGGCCGCCCTTCCCCGACACCTTCCGCGTGATGGCGAACAGCGTGATCGGGATCGTGCGCGACGCGAACACGGCGATCGCGCGGAACGACCCGACGCTGGCGCACATCGTGCTGCAGAGCCAGCACGCGGTGACGGCGTTCAAGGACGCCGTCCTGCGCGACGCCGAGGACAAGCTGGCGAAGGGGCAGATCCGCACGGACTTCGCGTTCCTGCTCCACGAGATCGCGAACGCGTGCGAGGTGGTCGCGGACCATTGCACGAACATCGCCGAGCAGGTGATCTACCTGACGACCGGCTCGATCGTGCGGCACATGCCGACGAGTTGGGTGCAGGTCGGCAAGACCTCGGCGGGTTGAAGGCCCCGGCGGGGCGCTCTCAGCGGGCGATGCGGACGGAGTCGAGGACGATCACGCCCTCGGGGGTGTCGTCGATCGAGAGTTCGGCGAGCACGCCGCTGACGGTCAGGACGCTGCCCGGTGTGAGCGAGACGGGCTCGTCGGCGACGAGGATGACCAGGGGCGAGGGGGCCTCGGAGCGTCCGCGGGCGCGGCAGTAGAGCAGCGTGTTGCCCGAATCGCCCGACTCGGCGCGCTCGAGCACGAGTTCCCAGGCGCCGGCGACGGCCTTGCCCAGGAAGCGCCCGGCGGCGGCGGGGCGATCGGCGGCGGAGGCGCCGCGGACGGATTCGACGATGCGGACGGGGGTGTCGGCCCAGTCGAGCACGCCGCCACGGGCCGCGGCGCGGTAGACGACGGACGCGGGCTGGCCCGAGTCGGCGGGCGCGGCGTCGGGGGCGACGGCCTGCGCCCGCGGCGCGGGCGAGGCGGGCACGAACCAGTCGTCGGGAAGCGTCTTCCACTGTTGGGCGGGCGAGGACGAGGCGACGGACGCGCCGAGCGCGTCGGCGCCGGTGACGCTGTAGACGCTCGACGAGATCGAGGCGTACGCGGCGTGGGTGGAGATGGAGGAGTAGACGACCGGCACTTCCCACGTGGGGCACCAGTAGACCGGGCGGCTCACCACGTAGACCGGGCGGACGACGATCGGGGCGACGTACCACGAATGGCAGGGCGACCAGCACGCGCGGCGCCACGAGGGCCAGCACGGGTCCCATGAGACGTAGGTCGGGCAGTGCCACACGGAGCGGTAGCGCCAGGGCGAGCACGAGGAGTACCACGCGGGGCTGCGGTACCAGCCGCTGGAGTAGGAGATGGAGGAGCCCCAGCCGTAGGAGCCGAAGCCGATGGAGACGCTCCAGCCGGAGGACCGCGAGGGGTAGCCGCCCCAGTGGTGCCGGTCGTAGTGGCGCGAGTCGTGACGGCGCGAGTCGTAGCGATGGGAGGCGTAGGAATCGTGGTGGCCCGAGGAGCCGCCCCGCCCGGAACGGTCACGATTGAAGTCGTTGCGGCTGTCGGAGGCGAGCGGCTCCTTCACGTCGGAGACCGGGCGCTCGTCGAGCAGTCGCCCGCGGGGCACGCGGGATTCATCGCTGAGGACGGGCGCCTGGGGCCGCGCGAGCGTGGGACGCGGACGCGCGACGACATCGACCGGGTTCGCGCGGTCGGTCGTGGGCGCGAGGTCGCGCCGGACGTCGGACGCGGGGATGGCGCGGACGCGGGCGCTGGGGGGCAGGAGTTCGCGGGTTGACGGGCCGGTGAGGCGCGGCGTGGTCGTCGGGCGGATGTCGCCGCGAGGACGGAGCGTGCCGGTGCGGAGGTCGGGCGTGCGGGGCGCGTCGACGACCACTCGGTCGGAGGGGCGGTCGGCCGGCGAGCGGTCCACGCTTGGGCGCTCGAGGATCGTGCGGGGCGAGGGCGCCTGGCGCTGCGGCTCGGGACGCGTGAGCGTGGGCACGCCCCGCGGACGCTGGGCGGCGGGCGGCGTGAGTTCACGCGGCTGCGATGGCGGCTGGGCGTTCGGCTGCGAGGGAGACGACGCCGGGACGGGCGAACGCCCGGGGACCTGCAGGCGCGTCGGCGCCGGGGGCGATGAACGCTGCGCGTCCCGCGCGGGCGGGGCGGCCTGGGGCGTGCCCTGCGGCGCCGGGGCGCTGGGCGGCGCGAGACGGGGCGTCTGCACGCGCGGCGCCTCGACGCGCGGCGCGGGCTCGGGCGTGCGGCTGCGCGGCGGCTCCATGACGCGCGGCGCGGGTTGCGCGCGCGGCGCGGGTTGCGAGCGCGGGGGCTCGGCGGCGCGCGGCGCGGGTTGCGGACGCGGGGGCTCGGCGGCGCGCGGCGCGGGCTGCGAGCGAGGAGGCTCCGCGGCGCGCGGCGCGGGTTGCGAGCGCGGCGCGGGCGTGGCCTGGCGCTCGGCGGGGCGCGTGAGCCGGTCGCGCGGGTTCTGGCGCGGCTCGGGGTTCGCGAGGGCCAGCGGCGCCCCGGCGGCGACGACCAGCGCGGCGCACGCCGCGGCGTTGATCCACGAACGTGACGGGCTGCCGGTCTTGATGTTCGCGTTCATATGAGTGTTTGAACCCTATCAGGGTGCCGAGTTCCGGGATTCCGTACGAATCGCCGGCGCGGGGCGTTCGAGGGGGATCTCGCCCCATACTTATACCAAACTTCGGGCGTGCGGTTTCACGCCGGAGTTTGGATCGGATGAAATCGCGGCCCGGCGCGGTTGCCGGAGGATCGTGGAACGGTCGCCGGCGGTACGGGTGCGAGGCCCTGGCTGGCGCGGCTATTCGAGCCAGTCCTTGGCCTTGAGGCGTTCGGGGACGTAGGTCTCGGTGACGTACGAGATGTCCTTGTTGAGCATGGCCTCGACTTCCATCTTGAAGCCGTTGTCGAGGAGCTGGCGGACTTCCTTCTGCCAGCCCTTGTGCTCGGCGAACCAGGGGTAGGCGAGGATCTCGTTGGCGCGTTTGATGTCGGAGTCTTTCAGGTCGATCTTGACGGCCTCGGAGAGGTCGCAGGCTTCGTAGTCCTTCGCGCGGATGCCGAGGAACTTGGCCTCGGGGATGGCGAGGCGCGAGGACTCGAAGGCGAGGGAGATGGAGCCCTGCTTGATGACGGAGTAGATGTAGTGTCCCCAGGGGTCGCAGTCGAGGACGCAGATGATGGGGAGTTTGAGTTCCTGGCTGAAGCGCTGGAGGAGGCGGCGGACGCCCCGGGGGGGCTGGCCCGCGCCGTGGGTGAGGATGCAGTTGTGCTTCTCCCAGAAGCGATCCTCGTTGAAGCGGTTCCAGACGGTGCCCTTTTCGACGTGGAGGACGAACTTGGCCTCGCACTTGCCGAACTCGATGATGTCGGGCTCGACGATGCTGGGGATGGCGTAGCCCCCCGAGCCCATGCGGCGGCAGTTGATCTCGTCGCCCTTGTCGACGACGGTGATGTTGCCGACCATGGCGCCGCGGTTCTCGGCGAAGATGTGGAGTTCTTCGCGCAGGGCGCCGAGGGAGACTTCGAGGTCTTCGAGGATGGGGTCGGACTCGTCCTGGGTGTCGAAGGTGTTTTCCTTCGTGCCGGCGACGGTGTGCTTGGCGATGTAGAACACGCCGCGGAGGCTGGAGGTCTTGCCCTCGTCGATGAGTTTCTTGATGGTGCTCGCGTGGAGCATGGTCTGCATGAACTGCTTGGCCTGGTTGAGGTTGAAGAGTTCGCGTTCGGCGGAGGCGTCGCCCATCTGGAGGACCTTCTGCTTCTTGCTCCAGGTGGTGTTGCTCTTGGTGCGGAGGGGGATGTCGATGCGGGGCTCCTTGCCGGCGAGGGCGGTCTTGGAGACGCGCTCGGCGAGCCCGGTGAGTTTGGTGAGGGTGCCCTTGTCGCGGACCTTGAGGCGGGCGGAGGCCGCGGCGCGGGTGCCGGCGGCGGCGCTGGGCGAGTCGTTCTTCTTGGCCATGGGTCGGTGCGTCCGGTGAGGTCGAGGGGCGAGACTAGAAGAGGCGGGGTTCGTCGTCGGCGGGGAGGAGTTTGCCGTTCACCAGGCGCATCTTGGGCTTGGGGGGCTTGGCGCCCTTCTCTGGCGCGACGGGCGCGGCGGGCCTGGCGGATGGCTTCGACGCGGATGACTTCGACGCCGAGGGCCTCGGCGAAGTTTTCGCGGACGGCTTCGACTCGGCGGGCTTGCTGCCGCGGGAACGCCGGGACGGCGCGGGCTCGTCGGGCTCGTCGCGCGGCGCGGGGCGTGGCTCGCCCGCGGTCGGGCCGATGATGAGCACGCCCTCCTGGTCGGCGGGGTCCTCGTCCTTCACGCGCTTGCCCTCGTCGTCGAGTTCGAGGTCGGCGATGGCGGTGCGCTTCTTCGCCTGGGTGAGCAGGGCGTCGTAGAGGCGCTTGGCGTCGTCGCCGGTGATGGCGTGGACGGCCTGGGCGATCTCGCCGATGTACTTCTGGAAGACGTCGCGGCGTTCGCCCTCACGCTTCATCTTGGCGCGCTTGCGGAGGTAGGCCCCGAGTTTGCGCCCGCACTCCATGAGCGCGAGTTTCATCTCCTTGCGGATCTCGTCGTAGTCGGCGATGGCTTCCTTGCTCTCGCTCGTGAAGGGCACCCACACCGAGGCCATGTGGATCATGATGACCAGCGGGCCGATGGGCAGCGCGCCGCGCGGGTGCTGGAGGTCGTAGTTCCGCCAGTTCGTCTCGGCGACGGCCTTGAACGACGAGCACGCCGACTGCTGGAAGAGCAGCGGCACGCGGTTGGCGAAGCGGATGACCCGGGCCGTCTCGTCGGCGGGGAGGTCGCCCCCGAAGGCGATGGCGGCCTCGATGAGGAAGGGACGCCCGCGGTAGATCTCGGGGTCGCGGGAGCTGGCGGCGTAGAACTCGGCACGGACGCCCTTGAACATGCCCCGGAGGAGTTGCTGCACGCCGATGGGGGCGAGGCAGTCCGTCGGCGGGGGGGCGAGTTTGGCGGCCTGGAAGGCCTTGTAGAGGGCCTCGCCCTGCGGGGGCTCGATGTCGGCGACCTTCGTGCGACTCGTGACGCCGATCTGCGCGCAGAAGTCGGCGGCGGTGGAGGACGAGACGCGGGAGAACTTCTCCTGGAGGAAGTTGTAGAGCGTGCCGCCCTTGGTGGACTCCTCGTAGTCCTTGAGCATCTGGAGGAGCGTGCCGAGTTCGACGCCGCGGGGGTGGGGCTGGATCTCCTTGGTCTCGGGGGGGAGGGTGTCGACGGCGCGGGGGTAGAGGACGATGGGCCCGAAGTCCTCGGTGATGGCGTCGGCGACGGCGGGCGCGGATAGTGTGGTCGCGGCGCCGGCGGCCTGGGGCGCGGCGGCCTTGTCGGCGCGGGGCTGGCGGAGGAGCGGGGCGTCGTCGTCTTCTTCCGTGGCGCGGGTGGGGCGGACGAAGGTGAAGCGGGCGTGCGGGTTGGCGATGGCGGTGAGTTCGAGGAACTCATCGACGCTGCCCCGTCCGCGCTGGTACTTGCCCTCGAGTTCGATGGTGACGCTGGTGCCGGTGGGGTAGGCGTCGCGGGAGAGGAAGTCGCCGCGGGAGGCGAGGTCGCGGACGCCGGGAAGGTCGCGGAGGCGGGCGAGGGGGAAGTCGTCGGTCTCCTCGTCGACGGTCACCTCGGCCCGGTTGGTCTTGGTGTTCATCGCGAGTTCGATGTGGTGGGCTTTTTTCTTGGCGTCCGGGCGGGTCTGGATCATCATGGGCTTGCCCGTGGTGATCAGGCCGTACATGCCGGCGGCGGAGATGCCGATGCCCTGCTGCCCGCGGGACATCTTGAGGCGATGGAACTTCGAGCCGTAGAGGAGGCGGCCGAAGATGTTCTCGACCTGGCGGCGGACGATGCCCGGGCCGTTGTCGACGACGGTGACGCGGTAGCGGGAGGACTTGGCCGAGGCGGGGCGGTCGGGCTGCAGGTCTTCGATGACGACGGTGATCTCGGGGAGGATGCCGGCCTCTTCGCAGGCGTCGAGGGAGTTGTCGACGGCCTCCTTGATGGTGGTGAGGAGGGCCTTGCGGGGGTTGTCGAACCCGAGGAGGTGGCGGTTCTTGGCGAAGAACTCGGAGACGGAGATGTCGCGCTGGCGCGAGGCCATGGACTCGGCGGTGGCGCGGGGGCCGTCGGCGGCCTTGCGCTTGGCCACGCGGGACCGGGCCCGTTCGAGTTCGGCTTCTTCACCTGGGTTCATGACGGGAGCGGCGGGGGTGTCCATCCGTGGACCTCCGGGGAATGCGGGGTGGTCGCGGGGCGGGCTCCGTCCCGTCGCGCGAGGTGTATGTCGGCAAGGGTACGCGCCGGCCCGCACAGACGCCCCGACAGCAGGCCCACGCACGCGCCGGCGGACACGCCCACGCCGAGGGCTAGAGCGCGACGCTCCCGCGGCGGAGGTTCAGGATGAGGTCGATCTGGCCCGTGGGGCGGCTCGTACGCCGGGCGATCTCGACGCTGGGCAGGCCCTGGTCGGCGAGGTGGTAGACCTCGGCGAAGGGGTCGGCGGCGGACGCGGCCCGGGCGCGAGGGGCGGCGGGTGCATCGGCGGCGCGTTCGAGGGCGACGAGCCGGGCGTCGGCGGCCTCGATGAGGCGTTCGAGGCGGGCGGCGCGGGCGTCGAGTTCGGCCGCGAGACGGTCGGTGAGTTCGCGCATGTCGCGTTCGAGATCGCGGAGTTCGCCGGGAGGTTCGGCGCGGGGTCCTGAAGCGGCGGAGTTCGGCATGGGACGTCGGGCGGCGGTGTGCCGTCGCCACCAGTAGGTCAGGAGGGCCACGCCCCCGGCGATGGCACCCACCGCGATGGCGCCTTCGAGCGTGCCGGCGGGCGCGCCGGATGGAGCGGAGCGGGGCGGGAGGGCGGCGAGGTGCGTGGCGATGAGGGCGTGGTGCATGGGCGGAGCGTCCGCGCGGGGCAGAGGCAGTATCATCGGCGCATGGCGTCGTCACGCGTCACACTTCGCCCGGCGGGACGCAGCGCGACGGCGCGGGCGATCGTGCGGGCGTGGCGGGAACTCGCCGGGGGCGCCGGGGTGCGCGACGGGGCACGCCGGACGCTGGTCGCCTGCTCGGGGGGGGCGGATTCGTCGGCGCTGCTGCTCGCGCTGGGCACGCGACCGGAGAGCGTGGTGGCGGCGCACGTGGTGCACGACCTGCGGCCCCGGCGCGAGGCGCTGCGCGACGCGGCCCGGGTGCGCGGGCTGGCTCGCGCGCTGGGCGTGGAGTATGTGCAGGCGGAAGTGCGCGTGCGGGGCCTGGCGGGAAACGCCGAGGCGAACGCGCGGGCGGCGCGGTATGCGGCGCTCGTGCGATTGGCGCGGGCGCACGACTGCCGGTACGTCTGCACGGCCCACCACGCGGATGATCTCGCGGAGACGGTGCTCATGCGCCTGCTGCGCGGGAGCGGCCCGCGCGGGCTGGCGGGGATGCGGGGCACGCGGCCCCTCGCGCCGGGCGTGACGCTCGTGCGCCCGATGCTGGGCGTCACGCGGGCGCAGGCGGAGGCGCTGTGCACGCTGGCGGGGTGGGCGTGGAGCGAGGACGCGACGAACACAGACACCACGCGCCTGCGGGCGGCGGTGCGGGCGCGCGTGCTCCCGGTGCTCGCGGAGCTCGCGCCGGGATATCAGTCGCGCGTGGCGCGCTCGGCGGGGCTGCTCGACGCGTGCGCGCGCCTGCTGCGGGCGCGGGCGAGGCGCCTGCTGCCGGCGAAGGACGGCGCGGACGGCGCGTGCGAACTCGAACGGGCACGACTGCGGCGGTCGCCGGAGATCGTCGCGGGCGAGGCGGTGCGACTGGCGCACGCGCGGGCCGGCGGGGGAGCCGGGGGCGACCGCGTGTCGCAGCGGGCGCTGGCGCAGGTGGTGCGGGCGGCACGCGACGGCGTCGGCGGCACGCGGGTGTTCAGCGTCGGGGGCGTGCGGATCGAGGTGACGCGGGAGCGCGTAACGCTGCGGGCGATTGCGACGCCGGGGGCTACGCGAGGAGCGTCCGCAGGGCGGCCTCGGCGCAGGTCGCGAGCATCAGGATCGGCAGGTGCAGGATCGACGCGAAGAAGACCGTCCGGGCGTGCTCGCGCCGGCGCGTCCGCAGCAGGCGCAGGCACAGCAGGGCGTACGCGACGCCCGACACGCTCGCGATGACGATGTACGGCACGCCCAGCAGGTGCGGCGCGACGAACGCGGGGAGGAGCGTCGCGGGGAGCATCGCGACGGCCCAGAGGAACATCGACGACGCGGTGATGCGGTAGTCGGATTCGACCGCCGGCAGGATCGCGTACCCGCCCTTCACGTAGTCGTCGCGGTAGAGCCAGGCGATGGCGAGGAAGTGCGGGAGTTGCCAGAGGAGCATGACGATCAGGAGCGCGAGGGCGAGGGGTTCGAGGGCGGTGCCGAGCCCCCCGCCGCTGGCGGCGGTGTAGCCGATGAGCGGGGGCAGCCCGCCGGGGATCGCGCCCAGGAAGGTGGCGAGGGTGGTGTGGGGCTTGAGGGGCGTGTAGACGAGGGTGTAACTGACGATGCAGGCGAGGGCGATGAGGGCCGGGGCGAGCCCGGCGCCGAGGAGGAGCGTGGTGCCGGCGGCGGCGCAGAAGAGCCCGAACCAGAGGATGGTGGCGGAGTCGGCACGCCCGGAGGGGATGGGGCGGTTGCGGGTGCGGTCCATGCGGGCGTCGCGCGGGGCTTCCATCCACTGGTTGATGGCGTTCGCGCCGGCCGCGGAGAGCGCGGTGCCGAGGATCGTGAGCGTGCCCTGGAGGATGAGTTCCTTGGGCGACCACGGACGCTGCAACGCGGCGAGGACGAACCCCCACGCGGCGGTCATGGTGACCAGACGCGTGATGCCGGGCTTGCAGGCCTCGATGAGCGCGCCGGCGTCGACGCGCACGCCCGGCTGGGCGCGGACGGACGACGTTGGGCTGATCACGGCTCGGGTCACGGCGACTCCCGGCAGGCAGTAGGCGATCCTGTCCGGCAAGAATAGGAACTACCGGCTCGCGGCGTCGAGGGCCAGAACCTCGAACATGACGTGGGCGGCGGCGAGGGCGGTGCTGCCGGCGGCGTCGCGGTCGGGGAGGACTTCCACCACATCCCCACCCCGGATGTCGAGCCCGCGGAGGGCGCGGAGCAGGGAGAAGGCCTGGTGGGTGGTGAGCCCGCCCGGGCAGGGCGTGCCGGTGCCCGGGGCGAAGGCCGGGTCGAGCACGTCGATGTCGAACGTGACGTAGACAGGGCGGCCCCGGAGCGGGGCGAGGGCGGCGGCGAGGGGCGCGACGCCCTGCGCGTGGACGTCGGCGCAGGGGATGATGCGCACGCCGCGGGTGGAGGCGAACTGGAGATCGGCGGCGTTGTTCAGGGGCCCGCGGATGCCGACGGAGACCATGGCGGCGGGGTCGATGACGCCCTCTTCGATCATGCGGATGAAGGGGGAGGCGTGCCCCCACTTCTCGCCCCAGACTTCGTCGACGGTGTCGAGGTGGGCGTCGAAGTGGACGAGCGCGAGCCCGGGCGCGGGACGCCCCAGGCGCTGCCAGACGGCGCGGAGGTTGGCCGCGGCGATGGAGTGATCGCCCCCGACGGCGAAGAGTCGCGTGGCGGGGTCGGCGAGCGCGGCGGCCCAGGCGGCGACGCGGTCGATGGTGCCCCGCTGGTCGTAGGGGCTGACGGGCGCATCGCCGGCGTCGGCGATGGAGAGGCGGTCGCAGACGTCGACGGCGTGTTCAAGGTGGTACCGCTTGACGTATTGCGAGGCGTCGCGGACGGCGCGGGGGCCGAAGCGGGCGCCGGGGCGGTAGGTGACGCCCGCGTCGTGGGGCACGCCGAAGACGCACCAATCGAGCGGGCGGTTCTCGGGGGCGACGTCATCCAGGCGCGGGTAGCGGCAGAAGGTGGCGATGCCGGCGAAGCGGGGCGAGGAGCGGGCGTCGGGGAGGACGGTGCGGGGCATGGAGGCGAGTGTACCGGCGTGCGGGATGGATCGGCGTGCGGGAAGGGCGCGCGTGCGGTAGTCTGGCCGCCGGTTCGCAGGAGGATGCACGCATGAGCCAGGTCCCGCCGCCGATTGTCATGCCCGGGTTGCCCCCGCCCTACGAGCCCGGGGTGGGGACGTTCGACCTGTCGACGGCGCTGCGGCGCGGGTGGGAACTGGTGCAGGCGCAGTACGGGGCGGTGCTGGTGTCGGTGCTGATGCTGGTGGGGATCTGGCTGGGCGCGATGCTCGTGTCGGCGTTCATCCCGTTCCTGGGGAGTTTCGCCGGGGTGTTCGTGGCGCCGATCGCGGTGAGCGTGGGGTTCAGTTTCGTGCTGCGCCTGCGCGGGCACGCGCTGCCGGGGACGGACATCTTCCGGGGGCTGAAGGAGCGGTACTGGTACCTGGTGGTGATCCAGTTGCTGGTGAGCCTGATCGGGATGGTGGCGGCGGTGCCGCTGGTGATCGGGGTGCTGATCGCGGTGGGGATCGGCGCGGCGACGGGCTCGGCGGCGGTGGGGATCGTGGTGGGCGTGCCGCTGCTGCTAGCGGGGGTGCTGGTGGTGCTGTACGTGACGGCGCGGCTGTCGCTGTCGGGGCTGCTGTTCATGGACGCGCCGCCGGGGAGTCTGGACCTGTTCGCGGCGATCAAGATGAGTTGGGCACGGACGGGCCCGCACGCGTGGGGGCTGCTGGGCCTGTACGTGGTGATCGCGCTGGTGAACCTGGTGTGCGCGGTGCTGCTGCTGGTGCCGCTGATCCTGCTGGGGATCCCGCTGCAATACGCGGCGAGCGCGGCGGCGTACGACATGATCTGCCCGGCGAAGTTCAGCGGGCGCTGCCCGTCGTGCGGGTACGACTGCACGTCGGTGCTCGGGGACATCTGCCCGGAGTGCGGGAAGGCGTTCGAGCGCGATCAGCCCGGGGCGGGCGGGCCTGGAGCACCGGGAACGCCGGGGTTCGGCGTGTGAATCAGCCGAAGGCCTTCTTGTAGTCGGCGACGAATCGTTCGAGCCCGATGTCGGTGAGCGGGTGCTTCATGCAGTCCTGGATGACCTTGAGGGGGCAGGTGGCGACGTCGGCGCCGGCGAGGGCGCAGTGGAGCATGTGGTTGGTGTGGCGGATGGACGCCGCGAGGATCTTCGTGGGCAGGGCGTGCTGGTCGTAGACGGCGCGGATGGTGCGGATGAGGTCCATGCCGTCCTCTCCGACGTCGTCGAGGCGCCCGATGAAGGGGCTGACGAGGAACGCGCCGGCCTTGGCGACCATGAGGGCCTGGAGCGACTGGAAGCAGAGGGTGAGGTTGGTCTTGATGCCCCGGTCGCTGAAGGCCTTGCAGGCCTTGAGCCCGTCGACGGTGCAGGGGAGTTTGACGACGATGTTGGGGGCGATGGTGGAGTGGGCCTCGCCCTCGCGGAGCATGCCGGCGAAGTCGGTGGCGATGACCTCGGCGGAGACGGGCCCCGCGCACACCTTGCAGATCTCGGCGAGGCGCGTGCGGTAGTCGACGCGTTCCTTCGCGATGAGCGTGGGGTTGGTGGTGACGCCGTCGAGGATGCCCAGGTCGTGGGCGGCCTTGACCTCGTCGAGCGAGGCGGAATCGAGGTAGATCTGCATGGCGGGATCGTACGTGGGGCGCGTACGGGCCCGGGGCGGGGCGCTGTCGATTCCGAGGGCGGAGGGGTGCTCGGCGGGGTTCAGAGCAGGGCGCGGAGTTCGCGGCGCATGATCTTGCCCGTAGGGTTGCGGGGCAGGGCGTCGACCCGGCGGATCTCGACGGGGACCTTGTACCCGGCCAGGCTGGCGCGGCACCAGGTTTTGAGGGTCTGCTCGTCGAAGTGGGCGCCTTCCTTCACCTCGACGAACGCGATGGGGAGTTCGCCCCGGAGCGGGTCGTGCATGCCGATGACGGCGGAGGCCTGGATGCTGTCGTGGCGGTTGATGACTTCCTCGATCTCGCGGGGGAAGACGTTCTCGCCGCCCACGATGATCATTTCCTTGATGCGTCCGGTGATGTAGAGGTGCCCCTCGTCGTCCTGGCGGCCAATGTCGCCGGTGCGGAAGAAGCCGTCGGGCGTGAAGGCGGCGGCGGTCTCGGCGGGGAGGTGGTAGTACCCCTGCATGACGTTGGGCCCGCGCATCTGGACCTCGCCCTCCTGGCCGACCGGGAGGGGGCGGTGGTGGGCGTCGGCGATGCGCTGCTCGATCTCGCCCAGGGGGCGGCCCACGCTGTGCGGGCGCCACTCGTCGGGGCGGCACCAGTTCGAGACGGGGGAGGTCTCGGTGAGCCCGTAGCCCTCGTTGATGGTGACGCCGAAGCGCTCGCGGAAGCGGCGGAAGGTGGCCTCGGGGAGGGGTTCGCCGCCGGAGACGACGAAGCGGAGGGAGGCGAAGTCCTCGGCGGTGGCCTCCTTGACGCTCAGGAGGGCGGTGTACATGGAGGGGATGGCGATGAAGATCGTGGGGCGGTGCTCGCGGAGGAGTTTGACGATCTTCTGGGGGACGAAGCGGGCGGTGTAGACGGTCTTGAGCCCGCCGGCGAGGGGCATCAGCGTGAGGACGGTGAGCCCGAAGGAATGGAACTGGGGGAGGACGCCGAGGATGACGTCGGTGGGCCCGATGTCGATGAAGTTGAGGACCTGGCGCATGTTGGCGGTGATGTTGCCGTGCGAGAGCATGACGCCCTTGGGGCGTCCGCTGGTGCCGGAGGTGTAGAGGAGGACGCCCAGGTCGTCGTCGTCGGCGGGGGCGGGCCAGACGGGCTCGGGGACGCCGGTGAAGTCCATCTCGTCGAGGAGGAGGAGTCGCTCGCAGGGGGGCTCGTAGCCCATGAAGTCGAGGATGGGTCGGGCGGCGATGATGGTGTCGGTGCCGCAGTCGCGGATGACGTACTCGAGTTCCTCGCGCTTGAGGAGGTAGTTGAGGGGGACGACGACCTTGCCCGCGCTCCAGCCGGCGAGGGCGGCGATCGGAAAGCCGCCGGAGGTGGGGAGCAGGATGCCCAGGGTGTGCGACCTGCACGACGCGCGGACGACGCCCGCGACGTGCATGGCGCCGACGGCGAGGTCGATCCCGCGATAGGCGCGCCGGTCGTCGACGATGGCCGTGCGCAGGGGGCGGCGGAGGAGTTGCTTGATGATGGGCCAGTGGATGCTCACGAGGGCGTTGGTCCTTCCCGGCGCATGGGCGGCGCCGTCGGGGTCTATGCTAACCGCGAGCCCGGCACGGCGGCCGGGCGGGTACACGAGGGTGCGAATCATGACGATTGTCGGCCCGTGGAAGTCGTGGGTGCGTGTGCTGGCGCTGGTGCTGGTGGTGGGTGCGTCGGTGCCCACATCGATGGTCGCGTCGGGGTGCGCGTCGCGACGCGCGGACGCGAGCAAGAGCGGGTACGCGGCGCTCTACGACCAGGGACGATTCGGCGAGGCGTACGACGCCGCGGCGAAGGAGGCGACGGGGCGCGGCGTGCACCGCGACCGCGCGGCGCTCTACGCCGGGCTGTCGGCGTATCGCCTGGGACGCGCGGGCGACGCGCAGCGCCACCTGACGCCGCTCATCGAGCACGCCGACGCGGGCATCGCCGGGCGGGCGAACACGGCGCTGGGGTCGCTGGCGGCCGAGCAGGGGACGCACGGGGCGGCGGCGACGTACTTCCTGCGGGCGTCGACGCGGCTGACGGGCAACGACGCGGCGCGGGCCCTGATGTACGCGGGCGACGCGCGCTTCACGCAGGGGCAGCGCGACGAGGCGACTCAGTTGTGGGGGCGGGCGCGCGACAAGGTGGCGTCGGACGCGTCGCTGCGGGTCGCGATCGGCGACCGCCTGGCGGGCGTGCCCCCCGGCGGGGTGGCGGGCAGGACCGGCGCCGGGGGCGCGGGCGGCACGGGGGCGTTCACGGTGCAGGCGGGGGCGTTCTCGACGCGCCAGGCGGCGGACCGGCTGGCGGCGACGCTCGCGGGGAGGGGGAACGTTCGGGTGGTGCCGATCCGGGACAGCGCCGGGCGCATGCTGCACGCGGTGCGGATCGGGCGGTACGCGACCCAGGGCGAGGCCGAGAGCGTCCGGCGGAGCGTCGGCGGGAACGCGATCGTGACCCGTGCGTCGAACGAGTAGCAGCCCGGCGGCGGGTGCCGGGCGGGACGGCGGACGCGAACCACGCGGTTCCTGGGGAACGCGTCGGGGCGTCGAGCGTCCAAGGGAAAGCCATGAAGCACACGAATGTCGGATTGCGCGCGTCGGCCCGGGCTCTGGTGCTGGGTGGGGTGCTCGCATGGATGGGCACGCCCGCGGCGATGGCACAGGCAACGGCGGACACCTCGCCCGAGTGGATGCGCCGGCTGGCGATCGACCCGGAGAGTTCGGTGGCGAAGCGGTACGCCGAGCAGCAGAAGGCGCGGGTCGAGGCGGAGCGTGAGTTGCGGAAGATCCGGGCGCGTCACTTCGGGACGATGCGCAACACGCAGATCCGCCAGGAGGGCATCCTGAAGATGCGGGAGTTCACGGACCCCGCGATCTTCCCGAGCATGATCCGGCTGTTCGAGCGCGAACGCACGGACGTGCGGACGGCGCTGCTCGACCACTTCCAGGACGCGACGTGCCGCGAGGGCGACGCGGCGATCGCGTGGATGGGGATCTTCGACGCGGACGAGGAAGTGCGGACGGAAGCGGCGCGCCGGCTCAAGACCCGCGTGGGCCCGGGGGGCGAGATTCCCGACCCGGTGAAGTACGCGATCTACGAGGGATTCCGGAGCGGGAGCCGCCCGACGCGCGTGTCGGCGGCGAAACTCGCGAGCGGGATCGACATGTACGACGCGGTGCCGTGGATGATCGCGGCGCTCATCACCGGGCAGCCGGCGGGCTCGCCGCAGGTGCAGACGACGGGGTACGGGGTCGGCGGGCCGGACGGCGCGCTGGCGTGGATCATGGTCGGGCAGCAGACGGCGTACGTGAGCGACCTGCAGCCGGTGGTGGGCCCGAACGCGGTGGCGTTTGATCCGCAGTTGAGCGTGGTGAACGAGGGCGTGGTGCTGCGGGTGATCGACGCGGTGGTGGTGACGTACCACGTGGAGATGTTCGGCGTGCTGACGGACTTCACGTCGCGCGTCATGGGTTCTCCCACGCGGCAACTGGGGTGGAACGTGCCCGAGTGGCGCGAGTGGTACGCGAAGGAGTTCGTTCCGCACGCGCAGCGATTGCAGGCGGCGAAGCGTGCGGCGACAAAATCACCCGACACCACCCCCAGCACCCCCACCACCGAGCCGCCCAAGGGCCCCTGACCCGGGGCGCCCCTTACCCGCCCGCCGCGATCGCCGAGGCGATCGCATGCGTGCGCGTGTGCGAGATTGACAGGAGCACGTCGCGGACGCCCAGCACGCGGGCACGCTCGGCGGCGGCGTGGTGCAGGAGCACACGCGGGCGCCCGGCATCGTCGGGCACGATCTCGACGTCGGTCCACGTGATGCCGTGCGACAGGCCGGTGCCCAGGGCCTTGAGCACGGCTTCTTTCGCGGCGAAGCGCCCGGCGAGGAACTCGGCCCGGCGGCGCGCCGGGAGCGACTCGGCGCGTTCGGCGGGCGTGAAGACGCGCTCGGGGAATCGCTGCGGGTGATTGGCGAGCATCTCGCCGATGCGGGCGATCTCGACGAGGTCGACGCCGTGCCCGAGCACGCTCACCGCTTGGACCCCGCGCGACGCGTGGCGGCGGACGACTTGGCGGGCTTGACCTTGGCGGGGGCCGGATCGGGCTTGGCGGCGGGCGCGGCCGCGGCATCGGCCTTGGCGGCCGATGCGTCGGCGGGCTTGGCGCTGCCGTTGGGTTCGCCCGCGTCCTGCTTGGCGGCCTTGGTGTACGACTCGGAGCGGTAGTCGGTCTGGTAGAAGCCGGAGCCCTTGAACAGGATGGCCCCGCCGGTGCCGATGAGTCGTTCGAGGGCCTTCTTCTTGCAGCTCGGGCAGGTGCGCAGCGCGGGCGCCTTGATGGACTGGAACTCCTCGAACTCGTGGCGGCAGGCGGTGCAGCGGTACTCGTAGGTGGGCATCGGATGCTCCGGGTGGCTAGGGGGTTGGCTAGGGCGCGACGGCGACCTTCGCGGGGCGCAGGACGCGGTCGGTGTCGAGCGTGTAGCCGGCCTGGAAGGTCTGCACGATGTGCCCGCTGGCGACGGTGTCGGAGGGCATCTGGACGACGGCCTCGTGGCGTCCGGGCTGGAAGGGTTCGCCCGGCGCTGGGTTGATGAGCCCGACGCCGTGCTGGGAGAGGGCCTTGAGCAGTTCGTCGCGGATGACGCGGACGCCGGCGACGACCTGGTCGGCGGTGGCGGTGCTGAGGTCGGCGTTGAGGGCGATGTCGAAGTGATCGATGATGCCGACGACGCTCTTGACGACACTGGCGACGCCATCGGCGTGCGCGGTGCGTTCGTTCTGGAGGGCGCGGCGCTGGTAGTTGTGGTAGTCGGCCATGACGCGGAGGGTGCGGGCCTTGGCGTCTTCGAGTTCGTTGACGAGTTGGCCGATGCGCCCTTCGAGGGAGGACGTGTCGCCGGTATCGGAGATGTCCCACTCGCGCGGGTCGGGCTGATCGTTGGGGTCGGGGGGCATGTGCGGTCTCCGATGCGATGCGGGCGTGGTCGAGCGGGTCAGGCGCCGAGGAGGTCGGTCACGCGCTTCCAGAATCCGGTGCTTTCGGGGAGGACGCTCTTGTCCTCGGTCTCGGCGAACTCCCGGAGGAGTTTTTCCTGCTTCGCGGAGAGTTTGCGGGGGATCTCGACCTTGGCGCCGACGATGAGGTCGCCCCGACGCCCGGAGCGGAGGTTGGGCAGGCCCTTCCCGTCGACGCGGAAGGCGGCGCCGTACTGCGTGCCGCGGGGGATGGTGATCTTGGCCGGGCCGTCGAGCGTGGGGACCTGGACGTCGGCGCCGAGGGCGGCCTGGCTGAAACTGATGGGCATTTCGAGGAGGAGGTTGTCGCCGTCGCGGACGAACATGTCGTGCTCTTTGACGCGGACGCCGACGTGGAGGTCGCCCCGGACGCCCTCGCCCTTGGGAGAGGCTTCGGGGGGCGGGGGCTCGCCCTCTCCCTGCACGCGGACGGCCTGGCCGTCGCGGATGCCGGGGGGGATCTGGACGACGATGGCGCGCTTGCGCGGGACGCGGCCCTTGCCGCGGCAGGTTTCGCAGAAGTCGCGGATGACCTGGCCCCGCCCGTTGCAGGCGGGGCAGGAGGTGACCATGCGGAACATGCCGCCCAGGCCGGACTGCTGGACGCGGCCCTGCCCGCCGCAGGTGGGGCACTGGACGGGCTTGCTCCCTGGCTTGGCACCCGAGCCGGTGCAGGCGTCGCAGACGTCGAGGCGGGTGAACTGGACCTCGCGTTCGCAGCCCTTGAGGACGTCGTCGAGGGTGATGGAGACCTCGGTTTCGAGGTCGAAGCCGCGGGCGGGCCCGCGCCGGGCGCGTCCCCCACCCCCGCCGGCGCCGAAGATATCGCCGAACATCGAGAAGATGTCCTCGATGTCCATGCGGGTGAAGTCGTGCGTGGCGGGCCCGCCGGCGGAGCCTTTGAGCCCCTCGCGCCCGTGCTGGTCGTAGATGCGGCGCTTCTGGTCGTCGGAGAGGACCTCGTAGGCCTCGGAGGCTTCCTTGAACTTCGACTCGGCCTCGGCGTTGCCGGGGTTGCGGTCGGGGTGGTACTTCATCGCGAGGCGGCGGTAGGCGCGCTTGATCTCCTCGGCGTCGGCGGCTTTCTCGACGCCGAGGACTTCGTAGTAGTCACGGGCGGCGGGCATGGTCAGAGGCGTCCTTCCCTGGAGCCGGCGGGGAGTCGCCCACGCACGGGCCGTTGCCCACGGTGCCGGGCTCTGCCGGCGGATGTACGAACGCATGGGACTCAAAGGGCCCGGCGCACCTGTCGGCGGGCGGGCCCGGTGAATCGGTGGATGCTCAGGACACCGCGCTCTCGACGGGCTGCTTGCCCTCCTTGAGTTCGGTGATGAGTACGTCGGTGGTGAGCATGAGCCCCGCGACGCTGGCGGCGTTCACGAGGGCGGTCTTCGCGACGAGGGCGGCGTCGATGACGCCTGCCTTGACGAGGTCGGTGTACTCGCCGGTGGCGGCGTTGAAGCCGAAGGACTGGCCGCCCTTGCCGCCTTCCTTGATCTTCTCGACGACGAGGTCGCCGTCGAAGCCGGCGTTGTCGGCGATCTGCCTGGCGCAGGCCTCGACGGCGCGGGCAACGATGGAGTAGCCGAGGCGCTCGTCCTCGTTCTTCACCTTCTTGGCGGCGGCGAGGATGGCGTCCTGCGTGCGGAGCAGGGCGACGCCCCCGCCCGGAACGTAGCCCTCCTTGGCGGCGGCGCGGGTGGACTTGAGGGCGTCGTCGACCATGTCCTTGTTGGACTTCATGGCGATCTCGGTAGCGCCGCCGACGGCGATGATGGCCACGCCGCTGGTGAGTTTCGCGAGGCGCTCCATGAGTTTCTCGCGGTCGTAGTCGCTGGTGGACTTGTCGTGCTGGGCGCGGATCTGCTCGGCGCGCGCCTTGATGTCGCTCTTCTTGCCGGCGCCCTCGATGATGGTGGTGTCGTCCTTGGTGACGACGATTTTCTTGGCGCGGCCGAGTTCGGCGAGCTCGATGGACTCGATCTGGCGGCCGAGGTCCTCGCTGAAGAAGGTGCCGGCGGTGAGGACGGCGATGTCGCCGAGCATGGCCTTGCGCCGGTCGCCGAAGCCCGGGGCCTTGACGGCGCAGATCTTGAGCATGCCGCGGAGACGGTTCACGACGAGCGTGGCGAGGGCCTCGTTCTCGACTTCCTCGGCGATGACGAGCAGGGGCTTGCCGGTGGCGACGACCTTGTTGAGCAGCGGGAGGAGGTCGGGGAGGCTGCTGATCTTCTTCTCGTAGATGAGGACGAAGGCGTCCTCGAGGATGCACTCGGCGGTCTTGGGGTGGGTCATGAAGTAGGGGGAGAGGTAGCCCTTGTCGAACTGCATGCCCTCGACGTACTCGAGGGTGGTCTGGGCGGTCTTGCCGTCCTCGATCTCGACGACGCCCTCGGCGCCGACGCGGGCGATGGCCTCGGCGATGGTGTCGGCGATCTCGGTGTTGTAGTTGGAGGAGACGAGGGCGATCTTGCGGAAGTCGTCCTTGCCCTTGCAGGTGATGCGCATCTCGTCGATGGCGGCGCTCGCGACGCCGGCGGCGGCGTTGATCCCGCGGTGCAGTTGCACGGGGCTGGCGCCGGAGGCGACGAGGCGGAGGCCCTCGGCGAAGATGGCGTGGGCGAGGACGGTGGCGGCGGTGGTGCCGTCGCCCGCCTTGTCGGCGGTGCGCTTGGCGACCTCGTGGACCATCTTGGCGCCCATGGCCTGGAAGGGCTCGGGGAGCTCGACTTCCTTGGCGACGGTGACGCCGTCCTTGGTGACGTGGGGCGCGCCGTAGGACTTCTCGATGACGACGTGTCGTCCCGAGGGGCCCATGGTGCACTTGACGGCGTCGGCGAGGCGGTCGACGCCGCGCTTCATCTCGGTGAGGGCGGTGTCCTTGAACAGCAGTTGCTTCGTGCTCATGTATCGTGCCTTTCAGCGGAGTGTTCGCGGCTGATCATCCCCAAGGGCGTCCAGGCCGCGGGGTCCGCGCGCGGTGCGTGCGATGCCTGCTCCTCAGCCCTCGATGACACCGAGGAGTTCGGTCTCGCGGAGGATGAGGTGCTTCTGGCCCTTGATCTCGACCTCGGTGCCGGCGTACTTGCCGTAGACGACGGTGTCGCCGCGCCGGACGGACATCTCGCCGCGCTTGCCGTTGTCGAGGCGCTTGCCGGGGCCGACGGCGACGACCTCGCCCTTCACGGGCTTCTCCTTGGAGGACTCGGGGAGGTAGATTCCCGAGGCGGTCTTGGTCTCGGGGTCGGCGGGCTTGACGAGGACACGATCTTCGAGGGGCTTAATGGCCATGGATCAGTTCTCCACGTTCGAATCCGCGGGTGCCGCGGGGGTGACCGGGGGCACGGAGGCCCCCACTGCGTTCTTCCGACGCCGGCGTTCGAGGACGTACTCGACGCCGAGGGGAATGAGACTGAAGATGATGATGCCGATGATGACGGCTTCGAAGTTCTTCTTGACCCAGGGGATGTTGCCGAAGAGGTAGCCCGCGCCGACGCAGACGCCGACCCAGAGGAAGGCGCCTGAAACGTTGAAGAAGGCGAACTTCGAGTAGTTCATGGCGCCCGCGCCGGCGACGAAGGGAACGAAGGTGCGGGCGATGGGGACGAAGCGTCCGAGGACGACGGCCTTGCCGCCGTACTTCTCGTAGAAGGCATGGGCGCGTTCGAGGTGCTTGCGGTTGAGGGCGCGTTCGATCCAGGTGGCGTCCTTGCCGGGTTGCTTGTTGAAGACGCGCGGGCCGATCCATTTGCCGATGTGGTAGTTCACCGCATCGCCGAGGATTCCCGCGATGATGAGCAGGCCCGAGATGAGCCAGACGTTCATCGATCCGCGGGCGGAGAGCGCCCCGACGGTGAAGAGCAGCGAATCGCCCGGGAGGAAGGGGGCGACGACGAGCCCGGTCTCGGCGAAGATGATCGCGAAGAGGAGCGCGTAGACCCACACGCCGTAGTTCTGGATGAACTGATCCAGGAACCCGGGGAGGTCGCGGAAGATGTCGAGCAGTTGCTCCATGCGGGTTCATCGCTGCACGACAGCGTGCGTGCGGGGCGTGCTGGATGGGCGCTCAGACCTTGGGACGTGCGGAGGACTGGCCGGCGCCGCCCTTGGCCTTGGCGCCGCCCTGGGGGGCGGCGTCGCGGGTGCGATCGTGCGAGCGCTGGGCGGACTGATCGCCCTTGGGGAGGGCGACTTCGCCGGCGGGCGCCGGGGTGGGCATGCCGAAATCGGCGCTGCCCGACTTGTTCATGAGGTCCGACGCTTTGGCCACGCGAGACTCCTTTCGCGGTTGAACTCGACTTAGAACCCCATGCCGCCCATGCCGCCCATACCGCCCATGCCGCCCATGCCGCCCATGCCGCCGCCGGGCCCGCCCGCGGGGGCGTCCTTGGCTTCGGGCTTGGAGGTGATGATGCAGTCGGCGGCGAGGAGGACGGTGGCGACGCTGGCGGCGTTGACGAGGGCGAGGCGGTCGACCTTGGCGGGGGTGATGACACCCATGGCGACGAGGTCGCCGTACTCGTCGGTGAGGGCGTTGTAGCCGAAGTTGCCCTTGCCCTCGCCGACCTTGTTGACGACGACGGAGCCCTTGGCGCCGGCGTTGTCGGCGATGGTCTGGAGCGGGACGCTCAGGGCGCTGATGACGGTGCGGATGCCGGCGGCGAGGTCGTACTTGAAGCGACCGACGTCGTCGCTGGTGGCTTCGTCGTTGCGTCCGAACGCGGCGCGGTATTCCTTGAGGTTCTCCAGGGCTTTGCGGGCGCGGATGAAGGAGACGCCCCCGCCGGGCACGATGCCCTCGGCGACGGCGGCGCGGGTCGCGTGGAGCGCGTCCTCGATGCGGGCCTTCTTCTCCTTGAGTTCGGCCTCGCTGGCGGCGCCGACCTTGACGACGGCGACGCCGCCGGCCAGCTTGGCGAGGCGCTCCTGGAGTTTCTCGCGGTCGTAGTCGCTGGTGGCGTGCTCGATCTCCGCGCGGATCTGCCCGATGCGGGCCTGGATGGACTTGGTCTCGCCCGCGCCCTCGATGACGGTGGTGTTGTCGGCGTCGATCTCGATGCGCTTGGCCATGCCCAGGTGCTTCATCTCGACCTTGTCGAGTTCGATGCCCAGGTCCTTCATGATGCCGGTGGCGCCGGTGAGGACGGCGATGTCCTCGAGCATGGCCTTGCGCCGGTCGCCGTAGCCCGGGGCCTTCACGGCGACGACCTGGATGGTCCCGCGGAGCTTGTTGATGACGAGGGTGGAGAGGGCCTCGCCGGTGACGTCCTCGGCGATGATCAGCAGGGGCTTCTTGGCCTGCATGACCTTCTCGAGGAGCGGGACAAGTTTCGTGGCGGACTCGATCTTGTCCTCGTGCACGAGGACGAGGCACTTGTCGTGGACGGCCTTCATGGCGTCGACGTCGGTGACGAAGTTCGGCGAGAGGAACCCGCGGTCGAACTGCATGCCCTCGACGACATCGACGACGGTCTCGATGTTCTTGCCTTCTTCAACGGTGATGACGCCGTCCTTGCCGACCTTCTCGAAGGCGTCGGCCATGATGGCGCCGATCTCGGGGTCGTTGTTGGCGGAGATGGAGGCGACGTTGCGGATGTCGCCCTTGCCCTTGACGGGGGTGGCGAGGTCGTCGATCTCCTTGGCGGCGGCCTCGACGGCGATCTTCATGCCGCGGACGAGCGCATTGGCGTCGACGCCGGCGGCGATGTGACGCAGGCCCTCGCGGAAGAGGGCCTCGGCCAGGACGGTGGCGGTGGTCGTGCCGTCGCCGGCCTCGTCGCTGGTCTTGCTGGCGGCCTCCTTGACCAGGCGGGCGCCCATGTCCTCGTTCTTGTCGGTGAGTTGGATCTCCTCGGCGACGGTCACGCCGTCCTTGGTGACGGTGGGCCCGCCCCAGGACTTGTCAATGACGGCGTTGCGCCCGCGCGGGCCGAGCGTTGCCTTCACGGCGCGGGCGAGTTTCTCCACGCCGGCAAGGAGCGATTGACGGGCGTCCAGGTCGAAGACGAGTTCTTTGGCGGCCATCGAGGAAGTTCCCGTGAGGTAAGCGTGCGGATCGGCCCGACCGGCCCCACGCCGGTTGCCACAGGCCGACACAATCGCCCGGCGCGGACGAACCGCCCGGGCACCCTCTCGCTGGCAACGCCCGTGCCAACCGCATTCCGACCGCGGGCGTGCCCGGCTCCGCCCGGCGGGGGCCCGCGGCTGACCGCGCGGGCGATCGGGTGCGCCCGGCCTGCCGGATTGGCAGTCGGACGGGAGGCGTGCGGGGAATGGACGTGACGAAGACCTGACAGAAGGCGATCCACGCGGGCGATGTCGCCCGCTATCATCCGCCCATGCTGTTTGGGCTCGCCGAGACCGATCTGCCGTCATACTTGCCCGTCGCGCTCATCGTGGTCATGGCGATCACCTTCGGCGTGGCGAACGTGGTGCTGAGCCAGGTGCTGGGCCCGAAGCGGGCGGGGAAGATCAAGGGCGAGGCGTACGAGAGCGGGATGAACCCCGTCGGCACCGCGCGCAAGCGGTTCAACGTGCGGTTCTACCTGATCGCGATGGTCTTCCTCGTGTTCGACGTGGAGATCATCTTCCTGTACCCGTGGGCGACGACCTTCCCGAACCTGCAGCCGATGTCGTCGGAGTCGTTCCTGTGGCTGGGGAGAATCCTGTTCTTCCTGCTGACGACGGTGGTGGCGTACGTGTACGGGTTCCGCAAGGGCGTGTTCAAGTTCGACTGAGCCGACGCGGGTGCACGCCGTTGCGAACGGGAGCCACCGGGTGGCGAGACTTCCCGCGACACCCTGGGATGCGCCGGACGCGCTGGCGAGCCCCGCGCCGATGCGGTCGGTGCGGGTGGGGTTCGGGCCGCGGCTGGTCGCGGGCGTGGTGGCGTGCGGGTGCCTGGCGATGCTGGGGGTCGGGGCGTGGCTGATGCCCTCGGCGGCGGGGCACGGGACACATCAGCGGCTCGGGCTGGCCCCGTGCGGGTGGGTGCTGGCGTTCGGGAAGCCCTGCCCGACCTGCGGGATGACCACGGCGGTGGCGCACGCGGCGGACGCGGACTTCGCTGCGTCGTTCGTGGCCCAGCCGATGGGGCTGGTCATCGCCCTGAGCGCGGCGACGCTATTCTGGGGGGCGATGCACGTGGCCCTGACGGGGTCGCGTCTGGGCACGGTGGCGGTGCGGGCGATGACCCCGCGGCTGCTGTGGGTGCTCGCGGCGCTCACCGGGGCGGCGTGGGCGTACAAGTTCGCGACCTGGCCGACCCCGTGAACACCGGGACGCCGGACGCACGCCGGAGAGCATGACGATGGAACGAGCACGGCACGCGCGTGGTGGAGCCTTCCGGGCCGCGAGGATTCGGCGGGCGATCGGGCTGGGCGTGGTCACGGGCGCGCTTCTGGCCGGGGGCGGGTGCGCGATCGTGGGCGCGGTGGCGGAGAACTACCGGAAGGACGCGACGCGGAAGGTGGACGCGGAGACGGACGTGCTCGCGGGCAAGTCGTTCGCGCTGCTGGTCTCGGCGCCGCGCTCGGTGCAGGGAGACTTCCCGACGCTGGTGGAGACGCTGACGGCGCGGTGCACGGATCGGCTGTCGAACCCGGCGAACGTGCCGGCGGCGGGCGGGTTCGTGCCGCCGGCGGACGTGCTGCGGTACATGTACAACACGCCGGCGTGGTCGCTGAGGTCGAAGCCGGAGTTGGGCAAGGCGCTGGGGGACGTGGACCGGCTGGTGATGGTGGAGGTGAGCGAGTTCCGCCTGCATGCGCCGGGCAACCCGTACGTGTGGGACGGGGTGGCGTCGGCGTTGGTGTCGGTGTACGACCCGCGCTCGCGGACGCCGGAGATCGCGCTCTTCGAGCGGACGGTGCTGGTGAAGTTCCCCGACAAGCAGGGGGACGGCCCCGAGCAGATGGCGGCGGCGCTGGTGAACTCGGCGCTGCTGGCGCGGCTGGTGGACCGGGCGACGTGGCTGTTCTACGACCACCAGGAGCCGTACTACCCGACGTACTAGCGTGGTGACGTGCGGGCAAGGTGCGCGACCGCGCACGAGGGACACGGCGGCACCGGCCGCCCTGGGCGAGCGGACGAGGACGATGATGCGACACACCCGATCGATCTGTGCGGCGAGCGTGCTGGCGGTGAGTCTGGCGGGGATGCTTGCGCTGATGAGCGCGTGCAACGTGCTGGGACCGGCGCTGATCATCGCGAAGGGTCCGCCGACGACCGAGGCGGTGCACACGCTGGAGCGCGACCGGATGACGCTGTTCTTCGTGGACGACCGGAGCAGCCGCCTGCCGCGCCAGACGCTGCGGATGACCATCGCGGAGACGGCGGGGAACACGCTGCTGGAGAAGAAGGCGCTGACGAAGGTGCGCGACCCGTCGGTGGGGCCGATGGTCGTGGCGGGCGAGCGCAAGGGCGACCTGATGGACGCGTCGACGATCGGGCGGAACGCCGAGGCGGATGTGATCGTGCTGGTGAGCGTGAAGGACTTCACGATGTCGTCGGATCGCCAGTCGATCCAGCCCTTCGCGCGGGTGCTGGTGCGGGTGGTGGACTGCGTGAACCCGGACGGAACGCGCTGGCCCGAGGAGCCTTCGGGGCATGAACTGGTGGTGACGATGACGCCCCCGTCGACGCAGCCTCGCACGGTGTCTGAGCTCGTGCGGCTGGAAGAGGACTTCGCGAAGCGCGTGGGGCAGAAGATCGCGTACCTCTTCACGAAGCACGAGACGGAGCGCGGGATCGGCGCGAAGTAGATCGTGCGAACGCTCCTGCACGTCATCGACGGCACCACGCTCGGCGCCCCCGCGGGGCGACGGCCCGCGTCGCACACGGCGCTCCGGGCGTGCGCCGCGGTCTGCGGCGCGAACTCGGAACGACGGCACCGGGTGCTGCTGCTGGGAGGCTCGGCGGCGGCGCGCGAGGCGGGGCGGCTTGGCCTGCGCGTCGATGCGCGGATCGCGCCGCCCGCGGGCGTGCTGCGCCTGGCACGCCGGGGCGTGGAACGCGTGCTCGACGCGATGGACCCCGACGGCGTGGTGTGGTGGTCGGGCGTGGTCCGCGAGGCGCTGCGAACCACGCCGGGCCTGCCGGCGCGACGCCTGATCGTGCGGCTCGACGAAGGGTGGTGCGAGGCTCGACATGTGAACCCTGAGAACGGCGAGGTCACGTCGCTGCGACGCCCCCTGTCCCCGGCGCCGACGGGGCTGGGCGCGCGGGCGCGGGCACCGAACCCCGACCCCGGGTGCGTCCGCGTGGGGCTGGTGTGCCAGCGTCCCGAATCGCCCGCGTCGCTCGCGCTCGCGCTGGGCATCCTGAGCGTCGCGGGGCTGCACAGCGTGGGCGTGCTGGATCGTCGTGCGGGTGGCGTCGAGCGAGCGGCCCGGCACGTCCGCGAGGGCGGTTACGTGTGGGGGCTGATGCTCGCCGATGAGGACAGCGTCTCGCTGCTCGACGCGTGTGATGTCGCGCTCGTGGCAGGGCTGCGGGGCGAGCCGCCGGGGTTCGCGGAGATGGTGGACGTGCTCGACGCCCGGGCGTGGGGCGTGCCGGTCTTTGCGCCGGCGGGCGGGGCGTTCGACGCGATGCTGCCCGCGGCGGACCTGGCGCGTTCGGACAGGCCATCGGAGTACGCGCGGCTCGTGCGGGCACGCGTGGGCGAATGGGCGGGTCATGGGTCGGGCTCGGCGGAGTCGCTGCGCACCACGCCGCCCGAGACCACCGGCACCGCGACGATCGCACGACAGATCGAGGGGATGCTTCACGATCTGGAGTGCCTGGATTGACGCACGGCGTGCTGTTCGTGTGCCTGGGGAACATCTGCCGCAGCCCGCTGGCGAAGTGGGTGTTCATGGACCGGGCGCGCGGACGGGGCGTGCTCGACCGGTTCGAGGTCGATTCGTGCGGGCTGGGCGGGTGGCACGAGGGCGAGGGGGCGGACCCGCGGACGGTCGTTGTGGCGACGCGCCACCGGGTCGCGTTCGAGCACACGGCCCGCCAGGTCCGTGTGCCGCGGGACTTCGAACGGTTTGACCTGCTGCTGGCGATGGACCGCGAGAACGTGCGTGGCCTGCGCGGGCTGGGGGCGCCGATGGAGCGCGTGCGTCTGCTGCGGTCGTTTGATCCGGCGCTGGCCGGGGCGGACGAGCACGCGCTGGAGGTGCCCGACCCGTACTACGGCGGGCCCGAGGGCTTCGACCGGATGCACGCGATGATCGTCGCGGCGTGCGAAGGGCTGCTGGAGCACCTGGTTGACGGGGCCGGCGGCGCGACGCGCCCGCGTTAGACCGCGAGCAGCAGGCGGGTCGGGTCCTCGATGGCGTTCTTGATGGTGACGAGGAACTGCACGGCCTCGGCGCCGTCGATCAGACGGTGGTCGTAACTGAGCGCGAGGTACATCATCGGGCGCAGGGCGATCTGCCCGCTGCCGGCGGGGAACTCGACCGGGCGGTTCTTGATCGTGTGCATCCCGAGGATGGCGCTCTGGGGCGGGTTGAGGATGGGCGTGCTCATGAGGCTGCCGAAGATCCCGCCGTTGGTGATGGTGAAGGTGCCGCCCTGCATCTCGTCGAGGGTGAGTTTGCCGTCGCGGGCCTTGCCGGCGAGGTCCTTGATGGACTGCTCGATCTGCGCGAGCGAGAGGGACTCGCAGCGCCGGATGACCGGGACGACCAGGCCCTTGGGCGTGCTGACGGCGACGGCGACGTCGCAGGTGTCGTGACGCTCGATGGCCGGATGCCCGCCATCGTCGACGATCGAGGCGTTGACGAGCGGGTAGGCGCGGAGGGCCTGTACGGCGGCCTTCACGAAGAAGCCCATGAAGCCCAGGCCGATGGCGTGCTTCTTCTCAAACTCGTCCTTGTAGCGTTTGCGCAGGTCCATGACGGCGCCCATGTCGCACTCGTTGAAGGTGGTGAGCATCGCGGCGGTGTGCTGCGCCTGGACGAGGCGCTGGGCGATGCGCTGGCGGAGCGGGCTCATGCGCTCGCGCGTGCCGCGCTGCGGCGCGCTGGCGGGGGCGGCTTCGGCCAGGGGCGCGGGCTGCGGGCGCGGCGCGGCGGGGGCGCCACGGCGGGATTCGACGAACGCGAGGACGTCCTGCTCGCGGACACGCCCGGCGGCGCCGGAGCCCTGGACCTGCGCGAGGTCGACGTTGTGCTCGGCGGCGAGTTTCTTCGCGAGCGGGGTGGCGCGGACGTCGGCGGGGTCAACCTGCGCGGCGGACGCCGCCTTCGGCTCCTCGGCGCGTGCGGCGGGGGCGGGGTCGCTCTTGGGCGCGGCGGCGGCGGCGGCGGGCGCACCGCTGGGGTCGATGGTGCCGAGCACCTGGCCGATGGCGATGGTGTCGCCGACCTTGACCTGCTGAGCGGCGAGGACGCCCGCGCTGGGCGCGGGGACTTCGAGGTTGACCTTGTCGGTCTCGACCTCGATGACGGCCTCGTCGCGCCGGACGGCGTCGCCGGGGTTCTTGAGCCAGCGGGAGACCACGCCGCTCGTCACGCTTTCACCGGCCTGGGGCATCACGATCTCAACGGGCATCGGGAAGGACTCCGTGCGTGCGTCCGTGCACGCGTGCTGCTAGCGCTTGGCGCGCGCGGGGGAAGGCTTGGGGGCGTCGTCATGGGAACGCGTGCCGTTCACGCGGGTCGGGGCGGCGTCGGGAGACAGGGCCGCGGACAGCAGTCGCTCCTGCTGCTGCTTGTGGGCGTGCTCGGAGCCGGTGGCGGGCGAGGCGCTGGGCGGGCGCCCGACGTAGACGAGTTCGATGCCCAGCGTGGTGCGGAAGACATCGGCGATGTAGAGGAACGCGCCCTGGTTGCGGGGCTCTTCCTGGACCCAGACGCGGGCCGCGGCTCGCGGGTAGCGGGCGTCGACGGCCTTGGCGGCCTCGGCGTGGAAGGGGTACAACTGCTCGATGCGGACGATGGCCGTCGTGCGGTCGGCCCCGCGCTTCTCGCGGAGTTCGTGGAAGACTTTGCCCGAGCAGTAGAGCACGCGCCGGACGCTGGCGGCGTCGCGGATGTCGGGGTCGTCGAGGACGTGGCGGAACTCGCCCTGCGTGAGGTCGGCGACCTCGCTGGACTCGAAGCGCAGGTACTTCTTGGGCGTCATGACGATCAGGGGCTTGCGGAAGGCCCGCTTGGCCTGGCGCCGGAGAAGGTGGAAGTGCTGCGCGCCGGTGGAGGGATAGACGACTTCCATGTTGTCGTCGGCGCAGAGTTGCAGGAAACGCTCGAGACGGGCGGAACTGTGCTCGGGGCCCTGGCCCTCGTAGCCGTGCGGGAGGAGGAGGACGAGCCCGGCCCAGCGGCTCCACTTGACCTCGGACGAGGCGAGGTACTGATCGATCATGGTCTGGGCGCCGTTGACGAAGTCGCCGAACTGGCCCTCCCAGAGGACGAGCGCGTCGGGGGCGCCGCGGCTGTAGCCGTAGTCGAAGCCCATGACGCCGAACTCGCTGAGCGGGCTGTCCCAGACGTCGAGGCGGGCCTGCTGCGGGCGGATGTGGTTGAGGGGGGTGTAGCGTTCGCTGGTCTTTTCGTCGCGCAGGACGGCGTGGCGCTGGGTGAACGTGCCGCGCCGGCTGTCCTGGCCCGAGAGGCGGACGGGCGTGCCGTCGAGCAGCAGCGTGCCGAAGGCGAGGAGCTCGGCGTCGGCGTGGGCGAGTTTCCCGCCGTTGGCGAGCGCGGCCCGGGCGGCGAGGAGCGCCTTGAGTTTCGGGTGGACGTTGAAGCCCTCGGGCGTGCGCCCGAGCGCGACGCACACCTCGGCGAGCCGATCCATCGGCACGGCGGTGGCGGGCGAACCGAAGTCGTAGCGACCGTGGAAGCCCTCCCACACGCCCGCGCCGGGAGGCGGGACGGGGTTCACCGGCTCGGTGCGGGCGGCGGCCTGGGCCGCGTCCATCTCGTCCTGCACGGCGTCGGCCATCGCGCCCGCGGCGGCTTCCGACAGCACGCCCTCGGCGATCAGGCGGTGCCGGTAGGTCTCGGGCGTGCCGGGGTGGGCGCGGACGAGTTCGTACAGGCGGGGCTGGGTGTACGCGGGCTCGTCCTGCTCGTTGTGCCCGTAGCGCCGGAAGCAGACGATGTCGACGAAGACGTCGCGCCGGAACTCGTGGCGATACTCGGCCGCCAGGTGCGCGGCCCGCACGACGGCCTCGGGATCATCGCCGTTCACGTGGAGCACGGGCGCGCCGATCGCCTTCGCGATGTCGGTGCAGTAGCGGGTCGAGCGCGAGTCGCTGGGATCGGTCGTGAAACCGACGAGGTTGTTGATGACGACGTGGAGGGTGCCCCCGACCTCGTAGCCCGGGAGGCGGCTCATGGTGAGGCACTCGGCGATCACGCCCTGGCCGGCGATGGCCGCGTCGCCGTGGATCAGCAGCGAGACGACGCGCCGGCGCTCGGCGTCACCGATGCGGTCCTGCTTGGCGCGGCACTTGCCCATGACCACCGCGTTGACGCTCTCGAGGTGGCTGGGGTTGTTGAGCATCGAGAGGTGGACGGAGCGCCCGTTGGGCAGCGGGTGGTCGCCCGAGTAGCCCCGGTGGTACTTGACGTCGCCGCCGCCCTCGTTCTCGCCCCCGGCCCATGAGTCCTCGAACTCGGTGAAGAGGCGGCGGAGGTCCTTGCCGAGGTAGTTGCGGAGGACGGAGAGGCGTCCGCGGTGGGCCATGCCGAGGATGACTTCCTCGATACCCAGGTCGCCCGCGCGGGTGGTGATGGCCTTGAGGAAGGGGATGAGCGACTCGCCGCCCTCGAGGCTGAAGCGCTTCTTGCCCTGGTATCGCTTGCCCAGGAAGCGGTCGAAGACCTCGGCCTGTGTCAGGTGGTTGAGGATTTCGCGCCGGGCCTCGGCGGAGAATGCGGGCGCGGGCCCTTCCAGGCGTTCGATGAACCACGCACGCTCGCGGTCGTTCTCGACGTGCATGAACTCGGCGCCGATGGGGCCGCAGTACGCGGCGTCGAGGGCGCGGATTGTGTCGGCGGCGCCGGCGGGGTCGAGCCCGTGGGCGGCGGGAGTGAGGGCCGCGGGGCGCACGGGCTCTTCGCCCAGCGGGTGAATGCGTGCGGCGAGGTGGCCGAAGGTGCGGTACGCGGCGCGGAGGGCCTCGAGCCCGCCGGACGCGGCGGAGGCCCCGGCGGGCATGCCGTCGCGGGCGAGGTCGAACCCACGGAAGAACGCGGCGAGATCACCCGTGACGGAGGAGGGGTCGGCCTTGTAGCGGGCGTACTCCTGCTCGATGTACGGGGCGTTCCAAGCGTTGACGCTCGCGGGCACGGCGCGAACTGGCGACGCCGCGGGGGTTGTCTGGGGCACGGTCATGGGCCTTCCTGCGTCCACCGGGACCCGCACAAAGTCCGTCCGCCGGGCCTCGCGGGGCAGCGCGATCGTAGGCATCCGGATCGGCGATTCGGGGGGCTGGGGTGGGCGAGACCGGCGGGATTATGGGCGGCCAGACCGGCCGATGCGGACGGTATTCGAGACGGAGTTCAGGGGCTGGCCCCCGACGGGGGAATAGGTGACCACCAGTTCGCCCCGGGTGTCGTCGATGACGTCCGTTCCGGCGTTATCGAGCATGGACAGCACGAAGACGTAGCCCAGGCCCACCGGCCCGCGCCGGATGAGGCTCTCGGTGGCGCGCTCGTCAAACACCCACTCGCGGATCAGGCGTCCATCGCGGGTCGTGAGGCGGACGGCCAGGGTGGCGGGGACGATGATCGAGGCGTCGGGGTACTGATCGGAGAAGACGTAGACGGTGACGCGGCTGGAATCGAGGAAGCCGTTGCCGTTGGTGTCCTCGAAGAAACTGACGGAGGGGAGGATCTGGGTGGGGGTGACGCGCGGGGGCGGCGGGCGGCGCGGGCCGCGCTTGGGCTCGTTCGAGGCGCAGCCCCACGCGAGCCCGAGGACGAGCACGGCGCCGACGAGGATGCGAGCGAGCGTGGCGTTCATGGGCGAGGGTACGGCGCGGGGCTATCGGGGCGGGTTGGAGCTGCGCGAGCCGCCGGGGATGAGGACGGACTTGGGCGGCGGGCCCCCTTGGCGCGGGTCGGCGGGCTCGCGCGCGGGCGGGAGGGCCGGGGCCGTGCCGTTGGGCGTCGGCGCGTCGGGATCGGCGGGGTCCTGATCATCGGGGGCGCGCGGGGCGGCGTAGCCGTGCTTCTCGCGCTGCTGACGGACCTCGAGGCGGACGCGTTCGAGGAACTCCTCGACGCGGGTGGGGTCGTTGAGTTGCTGAACGGACTGTTCGGTGACGTCGCGGACGAGGTCGTCGGCGTTGACGCCGTCGCTGGGGATGACGCGCGGGGTGAGGATGACGAGGAGTTCGGTCTTGGTCTGCGTGTTCTGCTTGGTGCGGAAGGGCAGGCCGAGGATGGGGATGTCGCCGAGGAAGGGGACCTTGGTGCGACGACGTTCGTCGGAGGACTGGATGAGCCCGCCGATGACGACGGACTGCCCGTCCTTGACGGTGACGACAGTATCGACGGTGCGCTTGGTGATGATGGGTGCGGTCTGGTCGCGGTTGATCTGGGTGGTGCGCTGGGTGAGGGAGGAGATTTCTGGGGCGATCTCCATGCGGACGAAGCCGTCGGCGGAGATGGAGGGGGTGACTTTGAGGGTGATGCCGACGTCCTTGCGTTCGACGGTGGAGACGATGGTGTCGGAGCCGAAGCCGCGCTGGGTCTGGCCGGCGAGCCCGATGTCCTCGACGACCTTGATGGTGGCTTCCTTGTTGTTGTTGGCGAGGACCTGGGGGTTGGAGAGGATCTCGAGTTTGCCCTGGAGTTCGAGGGCGCGGATGAGGACGCCGAAGTCGGCGCTGGTGACGGAGAGGTTGGGGACGCCCAGGGCGGTGGCGACGCCGACGCCCTGCGCGGTGGAGCCGATGCGGTAGCCCTCGCCGCCGAAGGGGCCGATGTTGACGTCCATCCCCCACTGCTCGCTGGAGTCGACGGAGACCTCGGCGAGGAGGACCTGGATCATGACCTGCGGGGGTGTCTGGTCGAGTTCCTCGACGATCTTGAGGACGGACTCCATGTAGCGGGGCGAGGTGGAGATGACGAGTTTGTTGCTTGCCTCGTCGCCGACGACGGTGACTTCTTCCTCGAGGCGTCGCATGAGCGAGCCGACGCGCTCGGCACCCAGGACGAGTCGTTCCTTGTCGGCCTCGCCCTGGAAGTAGGAGCGGAGGGTGGTCTCGATCTCCTTGGCGCGGGCGTTGCGGAGCTGGTAGACGCGGCGTTCGCGGTCGTTGGCGGTGATGGAGTCGAGTTCGACGACGACCTTGCGGACGAGGTCGAGGTACTCGGGCGTGCCGGAGACGATGAGCGAGTTCGTGCGCTGGTCGACGGCGATGGCCAGGGCCATGCGCTCGTCGGGGACGGGCGTGACGCCCGCGCCATCGAGCCCGCCGGGCGTGCCGCCCGCGGGGAGCGGCTCTTCGGACCCGCGGGAAGGGACGAGGACGAGGGCGTCGCCCTGCTGGCGCATCTGGAAGATGTCGCGGAGGAGGTCGCGCATGCGGACAGCGTCGGCGTTCAGCAGGCGGAATCGCTCGATGCGCCGCGCGCCGGCGCTGGACTGCTCGATGTCCTCGATCATCTCGCTGAGGAGAACGGTCATCGGCTCGGGCGCGGTGATCCACACGGAGTTGGTGCGGGCGTCGGCGTTGAGCGTGACGAGGTCCTTGATGGCGCCGTCGATGTCGGCCTCGGTGGGCGGGGCGGCCCGCTGGCCGGTGAGGTCGCTCCGGACGCGGTCGCGGAGGAACTGGAGGCGCGTGGCCTGGCGGGCGCCGATGCCGGTTCCGCCGCCGACGGGGCGTCCGGCGAGGACGCTCTGGAGAAGGCGGACGACCTCGCCCGCGTTGGCGCTCTTGAGTTCGATCCACTTGATCTGCTGGCGCTGGGCGACCTCGGCCGAGTCGAGTTTCTTGGCGAGCGCGCGGAGTTCGATGAGGTCCTGCTCGTTCCCGCTGATGACGAGGGCGTTGAGGCGTTCGTTGGGCACGACGCGGACGGCCCCCGGCCCGCGGCGCTGGTTTTCCTTGTCGGCGTAGAGCTGCGTGAGGGACTGGGCCGTCTCGGCGGCGCGGGACTTGGCGAGTTGCACGATGTCGACGCGCTCGCCCTGGGCCAGGCGGTCGCTGTCGGCGGTCATGGCGGCGAGGAGTTCCTTCACCACCACGAGGTTCTCGTCGCTGCACGCGACGATGAGTAGGTTGCTGATCGGCTCGGGCTCGATGCTGAAGGTATCGAGCGGATTGCGGACGCCGCCGGCCTGGGCCGCGGCCTGGATGCGCTCGCGCATCAGTCGCTCGATGCGGGGCGCGAGTTGACGGACGTCGCCGGTGGCGACGGGGATGACGTGCATGCCGACGGAGAAGTTGCTCTGCTCGCCGTCGAGGCTCTTGAGCAGGCTCTCGACCACGGCGAACCCGCGGGCGCTGGTGGAGACGATGATCGAGTTCGTGCGCACGTCGGTGGTGATGATCAGGCGGTCCTCGGGGCGGTCCTGGTTGAGGTCGGCCCGCTGGCGGAAGATGTCGCGCAGCACGCCCGCGACGCGTTCGGCCGCGGCAAACTGGAGCGGGAAGAAGCGCACGGTGTTGGCGGCCGAGGCGCTCTCGACGTCGAGTTGTGCCACGAGCGCGCGGAGTACGCCGATGTTTGCGGGCGTGCCCACGACGATCAGCGCGTTCATGTTGGGCTCGGGGATGATCACCAGCCCCGTGACCGGCGCGAAGAGATCGCCCGTGATGGTCGTGGACGGCTGCCCGTCGCCCCCCTGCTGGGCGACGCGGAGGCGCCCGAACTGACGGAGCAGGCCCGCGGCCTCGGGCGAGGCGCTGGCGCCGCGCACGAGCACCTCGGTGAGCGTCGAGGCCATGCGGGCCGCGTCGGCGTGGCGGAGCGCGATGATCGCGGGCTCGACCCACTTGCTGGCGCGGTCGCCATCGAGGTCTTTCACGAGCACTTCAACGAGCGCGACGGCTTCCTCGCGCCCGGCGACGATCATCGTGTTCGTGCGTTCGTCGACGGAGATCGCGACCTCGCCCGCGAGGGCCTGGCCGGTGGCGGTCGGCGGCACGCCCGCACGCTGCGTGCCGGGCAGACGGCGGATGGCCTCGCCCTGGGCGAAGAGTTGCTCGATGACGCCCTTGAGGCGCGTGGCCGAGGCGTTCTCGAGCGGGAAGATCCGCATGAGCACCGATTCACCGACGGGCAGGGTGTCGAGGGCCTTGACGACGTCGCGGAGGGCGTCGATGTTGCCCTGGGTCGAGGCGATGATGACGGAGTTCGACGTCGCGTCGGCGAGGATGCGGACGGGCTTGGAAAGATCGACCTCGCCGCGGGGCTGATCGACGCCCGCGCGGACCAACTGGAGGCGCCGCACCTGCTCGGCGAGCGCGCGGGCCGGGCCGGTCTGCCCGCCGGCGGTGTCCTCGACGCGGAGCATGGCGGTGAGCGTGGCGGCGAGCGCCTGGGCTGAGGCGACCTTGACCGGGACGACCATAACTGCCTGTTGTGCGTCGAGGGGTGCCGCGTCGATCGCGCGGACGACGGCCTCGATGGCGCGCCCGTCGGCGGGGGCGCCGACGACGGCGATGGCGCGACGGCTCGCGAGGATGCTGAGGGTCACGCTCTCGGAGACCACGCCCGGGCGGTCGGCGGTCTGCGGCCCGGTGACGCCCATCTCGATGAGCACGCGCCGGACGCGCTCGGGGTCGTTGTTATTGACGTCGACGATGGTGACGGTCTGGCCGATGAGCGCGGGGACCGTGCCGCCGGCGCCGTCGTCGCTGCCGAAGGCGGGGCGGTCGAGTTCTTCGACGATGCGTCGGATCTCGTCGATGAGGCGCGGGCTGCACGCGACGACGAGCGCGTTGCCCGTGCGATCCACCTCGACGGCGAGGGTTTCGCCCTGGGCTCGCGCGGTCTCGGTGAAGGTCGCGAGGATGGTCTGGCGGATGCGTCCGGCGGCGATGTGGCGCAGTCGCAGCACGTGCGGCTGGACGCGCCCGGCCTCGCCCTGCTGCTCGAGCGTGGAGGCCATGGCTTTGATCTGGGCGAACTTCTCGTCGTCGGCGCGGACGATGAGCGCGCCGGTGGTGTCGTCGCCGATGACGACGACCGCGCGCGGGCCGCCGACACGCTCGAGGCGGTTCAGGTACATCTCGCGGATGGTCGCGGCGACGGCGGAGGGCTTGCCGGTCCGGAGCGGGATGATCCGCGGGGTGGGCATGTCGGCGAAGCCGGCGACGTCGAGTTGGCGCACGATCTCGCGGATGCGCTGGAGTTCGCGCCCGCCCGCGAAGACGATGAGCGAGTTGGTCTGGACCTCGGCGGAGACGGTGGGCACGCCCTCGGCGTCGACCAGCACGGTGGGCTCGGGGCGCTGCTCGCCCGGGCGGAGCGCGGGCTGGCCCTGGCGGGCGCGGGCGTCGCGGAGTTGCGCCTGGCGGAGTTGCTCCTCGAGCGGGGCGCGGAGCCCCTCGTTGAGCGCGCGGGCGAGGCTCGGCGCGTCGGCGTGCGCGAGCGGGATGACCGCGAGCTGGCGGGTGGTGTCGTACTCCTCGGTGTCGAGCTTCTCGAGGAGCGCGCGGAGCCCCTCCCACTGCGCACGGTCGGCGCGGATGACCAGCGAGTTCGAGAGCGCGTCGGGCAGGATCGTGACGTTCCGGGCCGCGGGCGTGGCGGCCTCGGTGGCGGTGCGGCCGTAGAACACCCGGAGGGCGCCGGCGGCCTGGGCGGCGTTGGCGTAGCGGAGTTTGACGAACTCGGTGGTGCGCTCCTCGGTGGGCGCCTGGTCGAGTTCGCGGATGATCCGCTCGATCTCCTCGACCTGGTCGGCGGGGGCGTAGACCGTGAGCGTGTTGTCGGCGCGGGCGTAGTCGATGCTCGGGGAGGGCTCGTTGGGCGTGCGCGGACGCGCCCGGAGCAGTTGCTCGATGGTGAACGCGACCTCGCTGGATTCCGCGGCGGTCAGGCGGAAGCGCCGGAACACGAGCCCGGAGCGCACGGGCTCGGTGTCGATCGCGCGGATCTGCTCCATGACGATCGCGATGGCTTCCTTCGAGCCCGTGAGCATGAGCGAGTTGCTGCGGACCACGGGCGTGACGGTGACCTTCACGTTGGGGGGCAGGGCCGTGCGGAGCGCCTGGGCCACGTCCTGGGCGCGGGCGCTGGTGAGCGCGACGGTCTCGATGTTGGTTTCCTCGGCCTTGGGGGCCGCGTCGAGTTGCGCGAGCAGCGCCATGACCTCGGGGTAGACGGTGGCGGGCGCGGAGATGATGACGGAGTTGGTCGAGGGCTGCGGGGTGATGACGACGCGCTCGTCGTCGCGCGTGCCGCGGGTGAACATGGCGCGGAGTGACTGCGCGACGTCGGACGCGGCGCCGTTCTTGAGGACGATGACGTCGACGCGCCGGTCCTTCCCGCCGTCGGGCTGGTCGATCTGCGCGACGAGGTCCTTGAGCACAGCGAGGTTGTCGGCGTCGCCCGAGGCGATGAGCACATTGCCGTCGGGCGAGCCGATGACGGTGACGCCCGGCTGATCGACCCCCTGGGCCCGCGCGCGGTCGGCGAAGAACTGGCGCAGGCTGGCGGCGGCGCGGTCGGCCCGCGCGTGGTGGAGCGTGATGCTCTCGACACGGAGCGAGCCTTCCTCGCCCGCGCGGTCGAGGTCGCGGATGTAGGCCTCGGCCTGCTGCACGCGCTCGGCCTTGCCGACGAGGATCAGCGCCCGCTGCGTGCGGTCGACCTCGACGGTCAGGGCCTCGGGGTCTGGGCCCTGCCAGGTGCGCCAGCCGGGCGTGCTGAACGCGCGCTGCAGGACGCCCCGGAGAGCCTGGAGGTCGGCGCCGCGGACCTTCACGCTGCGGATGGCGAGGGCGGCCCGCTCCTCGTCGGGGAGGTCGAGGGTCGCGATGACCTTTTCGGCGAGGGCGATGGTCTCGCCCCGCCCGACGATGACGACGCTGTTCGTGCGTTCGTTGGTCTGAATGTGGATCTGCACGCGGTCGCTCTGCGCGCCCGGGCCCCACATGGTCTCCCAGCGCATCTCGTCGACGATGGTCTTGATGGTGTTGGAGACCTCGTTCACGCGGGCGTGCTTGAGCGTGACGACCTTGAAGATGAGGTCCTGCGAGGGGGCGGGGGTGTCGAAGGTCGCGACGAGTTCCTTGACCTGCTCGAACTCCTCGTCGGGCGCCGAGACCATGAGCGTGCCGGTGCGCGTGTCGCCGACGACGGCGACGCGGTTCACGCCCCGGGCGCCCGCGCGTCCCGAGGCCCGCTCGCGGAAGAACTGCTGGAGCGCCCGCGCCACCTCGGCGGCGTTGGCGCGTTCGAGCTTGATCGAGCGCAGCGGCAGGCCGCCGGTCTCGGCCTGGTCGACCTGCGCGATGATGGCGCGGACCTCGGAGAGGTCGTCCTTCGACGCACGGACGACGAGCACGCTCGACGAATCATCGCCGGCGATCTGCACGCGGTTGCGCCTCGCGGGGTCGCGCCCGCCGATGACTTCCTCGACGATGCGCCGCACGGTGCTGGGGGCCGCCTGACGCAGCGTGAGAATCGCGAGTTCCTGATTCGGGTCGGTGAGGGTCGCGTCGGCTTCCTGCAGCAGGAGGCGCGTCTCGCGGTGCTGCGACTCGCTGGCTGTGACGAGGAGCGTGTTCGTGCGGGGCTCGGCGATGAAGCGGGCCTGGGGCAGGTCGCCCGGGGCGCCCTGGCGCTGCGCGTCGAAGAGCGTCTGGAAGGTGCGCGCGAGTTCCTCGGCCCGGGCGTGCGTGAGTTCGTAGCGCCGGATGGCGAGGCGCCCGTCGGTGGGGACCTGGTCGAGGGTCGCGATGAGCCGGTCGATGACGGGGATGGCCTCGTCGGGGGCGGCGACGATGATTCCTGAGCCGCCCGGATCGCTCGTGAGGCGGACGAAGGCGGGATCGATGCGACCAGAGACGACGCCGTCCTCGCCGGCGAGGGAGATCTCGATCTCGCGGGCGCGCCGGGCCTGGGCGCCGCGAGGGGTCTGGGTGAAGAGGTCCTGCACGGATTGGATCGCGCGCTGGGCCGTCACGTTCGCGAGGGGATAGACCTTGATCGTCACGCGTCCGCCGGGGTGGGCGGTGGTGAGGGTGGCGATGAGCGTGCCGAGCGTGGTGAAGTCGGTGTCGTTGGAGAGGACGATGAGGGCCGAGCCCGCGGGATCGACGGCGATGTTCACCGCGCCGGTGAACCCGCCCGGGTTGCCGGCGCCCATGCGCCCGATCTGGGCGACGGTCTGGCGAAGGGTCGTGGCGACCTGGTCGACATCGACACCCGAGGGGATGCCGACCACGCGGACGCCGGTGGGCTCGGGCGGGATCTGCGACTCGAGCGTGCGGGCGAGTTGCGCCAGGCGATCGGTCATGCGGGGCGAGCCGACCACGATGAGGCTGTTGGTCGCCTTGTCGATGGCGATGGTCAGGCCGCCGTCGGCGATGGGGTCGGGCTGGGCCGGCGCGGGCTGGGCCGGAATGGGCGCAGGGGCCGGCGCGGGAGATGCCGGCTGGGTCTGCGCGCCCGAATCGGGCAACGCCGGATCGGGGAACGCGACCGCGAGCGCTAGCGCGGCGTGGAGGGCGTCGGCGCCTCGTGGACTTCGCTCCCTCCGGTCGTTGTGCGTGCGGGGCTTGGCGGGTTCCTCGGCGGGCGGGGCCGCGGCGCCGGGGCGCGTGCGCTTGAGCAGTTCGTCGGCGGAGATGATCTCGACCTTCACGCCCCCCTGCTGCTCCATCAGGCGCTGCAGGGTGCGGGCGAGGAGTTCGGCATCGACGCGCGAGGGATCGACGGGGATGGTCCGCAGTTGGCGGCTGGCGGCGACGGACGCCGCGTCGAGCGACGAGGCGAGTTCCTCGACGCTGCGCATCTGGCCCGGGCTGCCCCGGACGATGAGCGAGTTGCTCGACGTGTCGACGCGGATGACCGGGGGCACCTCGCCGCCGGGCGCGTCGCGATAGACCGCTTCGAGGCTGCGGGCAAGTTCGGCGGCGTCGGCGTTGCGGAGCGTGAGCACGCGCACCGCGCGGTCGGGGCCGTCGCCCCCGGGCACGTCGAGCGTGCGGACGACGTCCTCGGCCATGTCGATGATGGCGCGCGGGCCGCTGACGACGAGCGCGTTGAGGCGCGTCTCGGCGACGACGCGGACGCGCGGGGGCTCCTGCCCGCCCCGCTGCAAGACCTGGATGCGGGCCCACTCGGGCATGCGGTCGAGCGCGGACTCGCGGGCGAGCACGCCCTCGAGCACGGGCGCGAGCGACTCGGCCCGCGCGTGCGTGAGGGGGATCGTGCGGACGCCCATGCCCTCGCGATCAACACTGGCGTCGAGCTGCTCGACGAGCGTGGCGGCGTGGTCGATCTGCGCCTGCGTGCCGACGACGACGATGGTGTTGCTCGCCGGCTCGGGGGTCACGGTGGCGGAGGGGGCGCCGGGGGCGTCCTTCGCGCGCAGGGCCGCCCCGAGCGCCGTGGCGACGCTCGCGGCCTCGCCCTTCTGCAGGCGGAACACGCGGACCTCGGTGCCCGTGGCGACGGACTGCTGGTCGAGCGCGCGGATGATGCCGTCGGCGATGGTCAGGATCGGAGCGGGCGCGGAGACAATGAGCGTGTTCGACGCGGCGTCAGGCGTGACCTCGACCAGACGCTCGCCCTCGCGCAGGCCCTTGCCCTCCAGCGCGCGGAGTTCCTTCGCGCGCGTGGAGAGCACCCGCTCGACGACGACCGCGATGCGGTCGGCGCGGGCGGCCTGGAGCGCGTAGAGCTTCATGTCGGTCGGGGGCAGGTCGCCCGAACCATCGACCTTGGCGAGGACTTCCTCGACCGCGCGGAAGACCTCGGGCGGGCCGCTGACGATGAGCGTGCGGGTGGGCGCGTCGGACGAGATCGTGACCGGGCCGATGCTCCCGGCGTTGCCCAGCGAGCCCGAGGACGCGAGCCCGCGGAGCGTGGCGGTGAGCGAGGCGAGGTCGGCCCGCTCGACGCGGTAGGTGCGGACGGTGAGCGAGTCGGCGAGTTTCGTCTGGTCTAGGCTCTTCACGAGTTGCTCGAACCCGGCGAGACGCCTCGACGGCGCGTCGACGATGAGCGAGTTCGTGCCCCGGTCGGCCCGCACGACGACCTCGCGCGCCGGGCGCAGGTCCGGGCGGGGCTGACGCGTCCGCGGGTCCAGCGGGATCGGCGGCTCGGGATACATCTGGTCGATGGTCTGCGCGAGTTCCTCGGCGCGCGCGACCTTCAGCGGGAAGATGCGGATCTCGCGCCCCTCGGCGTCGGCGGCCTGGGTCTCGTTGAGTTGTGCCGCGATCGCCTCGATCTCGGGGAGGACGTCCTCGTGGGCCGAGACAATCAGCGTGTTCGTCGCGGGGTCGGCCTCGATCGAGACGGGGCGTCGCCCGCGCTCCTCGGGCGGGCGGCCTTCGTACGACCGCTGGAGGACGCGGGCGAGGTCCGGGGCGTCGGTGGTGCGCAGGCGGATGATGCGCATGGGCGGGCGTTCGACGCCCTTGCGCGCGTCGAGGCTGCGCGCGAGCGCCTCGAGAATCGCGAACTGCCCGGGCTGGGCCGCCACCATGATCTGGTTCGTCGCCTCGATGACCTCGAAGACCGGCTCGGCCCCGCCGCCCACGCGGAAGGACTCGCTGGCGGAGACCAGGTCGCGCAGGAAGCCGACGACCTCCTCGGCCTTGGCGACGCGCAGGTCGAGCAGGCGGACCTCGCGGGCCGGGCCGGCCTGGCGGTTGAGCTCGTCGATGACGCGGGCGAAGCGCTGCATGCCCTCGGCGTCGGCGACGACCATGAGCGAGTTCGACTGTTCGTCGACGGTGACGTCGATCGGCGTGGCGCTGGGCACCTGCGCCACCTGCGCCGCGTAGATGGCCATGGCGCGCGTGCGCACGCCCGCGGCCCGCTCGTGGATCACCGGGAAGATGCGGAGCGTCTTCTCGATGGGCACCAGCGAGAGGTCGGTCAGCAGTTTCTCGACGGTCTCGAACGTGCGCTCATCGCCCGCGACGATCAGCGTCCCGCTCTTGGGCTCGGGCTCGATGAGCACCTGCACCGGCGGCTTGCCCGGCTGGCCCGGGTCGGTCAGCACGCCCCGGCCCGCCATGGTCTGGAGCGTGCGCGTCACGGCGTCGAGGCTCGGGCCCGGCACGCGGAACGTGCGGAGCGTCGCACGCGGGGGGAGTTCCACCCGGTCGAGTTTCTCCGCGAGTTCCTTCAGCGACTCCATCCGCTCGGGTGATGCGTCGAGGATCAGCGCGTTGCTGTTGGGCTCGGCCGAGACGAACACGTCCTTGGGCTTGCGGAGCCAGGGCTGCGGACGCCCCAGGCGGTCCACCGGCATCGGCGGCTCGGGGAACAGGCGGTCCATCGCCGCGGCGACGTCGGTGGCCTTCGCCACCTTCAGGGGGAACAGTTCCGTCACGCGCTCGGGCTGCTCGCGCTTTTCCTTGTTGATCTCCTCGACGAACGCGCGGATCTCGCCGAAGAGGTCGGCGTGCGCGGAGACGATGAGCGTGTTCGTCGTCGCGTCGGCGCGCACCTCGACCGGGCGGGCCAGACGCTCGGCCTGCGGGCGCTTGCCGTACTGCTCGCTGAGCATGGCGGCGATGGCGGGCGCGTCGGCCGTGCGGAGTTGCAGGAGTTTGAGCGGCGGGAGCGACTGCTCGTCGGGACGGTCCATCCGCTGCACGAACTCGGCGACGAGCGCGTGCTGCGCGTCCTCGGCGGTCACGAGCAGCGAGTTGGTCCGGTCCACCACGCGCAGCGTGGGCTCGGGCACGGCCCGGGCAGGGTCGATCGAGTCGGCGGCGGCGAGCATGCCCCGCACGGCTTCCAGCACCTTGCCCGCCTCGGTGTTCCGCACGTCGAGCACGCGCGTCGTGCGCACCGGGGGAACCAGCTGCTGGGCCTGCGTGAGCGACTCGGCGTAGAGACGCACGTTCGTCGGACGCCCGGTGAGCACAACGTTACCGGTGCGCGCGTCGAACTCGGCGCGCACGGCGCCGTCGTCCTTCGGCTTGCCGTCGGGCGTCACCTCGACGCCCAGACGGGCGGCGTAGAGACGGGCCGCGCGTTCAAGCGCGCCGGCGGCGTCGGACCCGCTCAGGCGGATGACGCGGACGTCCTGCCCGCCGCTCTCGGCGCTGTCGAGTTGCTGGATGAGCGTCGCGAGCACCTGGAACTGCGCGGGCTGGGCGCGGACGACGAGGATGCCCAGGTCGTCGGCGGCGTCGAAGGTCGGCTCGACGTACGCGCCGCCGTCGGTCGGGGCGAGCATGGCTCGCGCGAGGCGCGAGGCCTTGCCAGCCACGACGCTGGGCGTCGCCCGCTGCATCGTGAACCGCCGGGCCTCCTGGCCCGTGCCCGCGATCGCCTGCAACTGCGACAGGATGGCGTCGAACTGCGCGAGCGACGCGGTCGATCCCACGAGCGTCAGCGTGCGCGACGCGGCGTCGAGCGACGCGGCGACCGGTTCACGCTCGCTCTGGCCCGTCTGCTCGTAGAGCGCCTTGGCGCGGGCGAGCACCTCGCCCGGATCGCCCCGCGCGATGGTGACGAGGCGCACCTCGCGCGCCGAGGCGCCGGGGACGTCGATCGCGCGGATCAGGTCCTCGACCCCTCGCACGTCGGGCTCCGGGCCCATGACGATGATCGCCGACCCCGCCGGCGCGGGGGCGATCTTCACCATCTGCTGCACGCGGGGCGTGCCCAGGCGCGTCAGCAGCCCCTCGGCCATCGAGGGCGTGACGTGGCGCAGCGTGATGAACCGCGCGAGCCGCTCGGCCCCGCCGCCCCCCGGCGCGGCACCGGGGTCGAGTTCCGCCAGCAGGAGCGAGGCCTGGTCGATCAGGTCGCGGGCGCCGACGAGCGTGATCTTGCCGGCGCTCGCGAGCGGGAGCACCGCGGGGCGTCGACGCGCCTCGACCGAGGCGAAGAGCGCGTTGACCTGGCGGGCGGCCTCGTCGGGCGTTGCCGTCACGAGCGTGAAGGTGCGCAGTTCGACGCCCGGGGCGCCCTGTCCCGGCAGGGCGGCGACCATGCCGTCCGGCACGTCGAGCAGGCGGATCACGTCCTCGACGAGCTTGATGCGCGCCTCGGGGCCGACGGCGATGATGGAGTTCGTGCGCGGGTCGGCGACGAGGTTCAGCCCCTGCAGAGACTGATCCTGCACCGTGCGCTGACCGCCGTCCTTGTCGACGATCACCGTGCTCCGGCGCTCGGACATCAGCCCGCGGAGCGCGTTGAGCACCGCGTCGGCGGCGGCGTAGCGCAGCGGGAAGAGGCGGAAGGCGGCATCGGCCGGGCGACGCGCGTCGATCGCCTCGACGACCTCGCGGATGCGCCGAACCTGGGCGACGCTCTCGACGACGACGAGGAGGTTCTGCGCGGGAATGGCGACCACCCCGCCGAAGGGTCCGACCATCTCCTTGACCTGGGCCGCCACCTGGTCGGCCCGGGCGTTGTCGAGGGGAATGCTGACGGTGACGACCTGGTCGGGGGTGAGTCGAGCGAGGTCCTTCTCGCCCGCGGGCTGCGCGGTCGCACGCTTCATCGTGTCGGCGAGCGTCGCGAGATAGAGGAAGTTCGTCTCGTGGCGCAGGTGCACCCCGAAGCGGGCGAGGTTCAGGTTGAGGATCGACAAGGCCTCGGCGAAGGTGTAGGTGGAAGAACTGACGAAGGTGATCGAGCCGGCGGGGACGGCGGCCTCATAGATGACCGGCACGCCGCTCTCGCGCGCGAAGACGTCGAGGACGACGTCGACCGGAGCGTCCTTGAAGTTGAAGCGCAGTTCGTCGCGCTTGGCCGGCGCGGGTGTGGCGACGGGCTGGGCCGGCGCGGGTGCGGCCGTCGGGGCCTCGCCTCCCGGCGCGGGCGGGGTGGGCACGACGCCCGGCACGGAAGTTGGAACTTCCTGCGACCACACGGACACGGGCAAGCCGGCGACGCTGAGCATCGCGGCGGCGACCACCACCCGGGACGACCTTGGACGGGGCATCGGAACCTCCCTGCCTGCGCGTTCCCCGTACGGAACCCTGCCAAAAACCGCGGGCACTCCGCCCGCACCACTATCCAGTCTACCTCATCCCAGCGGACGACGCGCGGCGAGGGTCTGTCCGTTGGAAACCTCGAACCGCTTGCCGCCGATCTCGAAGACCGCCCGCTCGCCCTGTCCCTCGACGAAGACCGCGTCGAGGACCGTGCCGCCGACGGGCAGAATCACGCGGACGCCGGTCTTGCGATTTTCGAGGATGGCCTCGGTGCCGCTGCGTCCCTCGAAGACCCCCCGCAAGTGCCAATCTTCATACGGCGCGAACGCGACCCCCCGCGGCGTGGGGTCGGGCGTCGCCGGGGTCGGCTGGCGGTCCGCGGTACGGGTGGGCTGGGCGGGCGCGGGGGGCGGGCGGCGGAAGATGTTTTTCTCGGCGATGCGCATCGCGAGGGCGGAGCGTTCCTCGGGGGTGGGGTCCATGCGGGGCTCGAAGGTCGAGACCCCGCCGTACGCGGCGAGCGCGGGCGCGAGGAGCGTCGCGACCGACGCGCTGAGTTGCACCGTCTCGCGCTGGCGACCGGCGGGCTTGAGGGTGACGCTCTCGACGCGGGTAATCCAGGCCTGGGACTGGAGGGTAGCGACGGCGGCCATGACCTGCTCGTAGGTGCCCGAGCCCGAGATCGTGCCGCGGACGAAGGCAAAGTCGGGCTCGCGGCGCAGGTCGCGTTTGAGGGTGTTGGGCACTCCCCGCGCGGTCAGGAGCGGGCTGGGGACGTCCTGCGGACGGGCGGTATCGACGGTGACGCCGGTCAGGCCGTGCTGCTCGGCGACGCGGGCGAGCCCGTCGCGGAAGCGGGCGCTTACGTCGTCGGCGGACGCGCCGAGCAGGGACGAGGCGAGGGACTTGGCGCGTTCGCGCGCGTCGAGCGTGGCGTCGAGGGTCTTGTCGAGCGCTTCGATGCGCTTCTGCGCGTCGGCGATGTCGCGCGCGATGGTCGCGCGGGGGGTGAGGTAGACGCGCTGGACAACCGTCCAGCCGACGATCAGCACGAGCATGCCCGCGCCGACGGGAATCGCCCACCGGGGGATCTTCATGAGCGGTCCCCCTTCGCGTCCGGGCGGGAGGCGGCGCCGCCCGGGCCGCTGTTGGCGCCGTTCCTGTTCGCGGGCGGGGTCTTGGCCGGCCCGCGGGGCGAGGTGCTGCGGAGTTGGAAACTGAATCGCTCGGGCACGTCCGCGCCGCGCGACTCGACGGAGTAGCCGCCCGCGGCGAGGAGGGCCTCGCGCAGATCGGACGCGACCTGGCGCGACGTGATGGTGCCTTCGAGGTCGATCGTCACGCCCAGCGACGCGCCCCACGAACCCGCGGGGAACGTGCCCCGCTCGGACGGGGTGAACGTCGGCGCGACGACCGCCCGCGTCCGCAGGTCGTCGAGGATGGCCGGGCCGGGCTCGGGCATGATGCCCGTCACGTGCGCGACGTGCGAGAGCCAGTCGACGCGGGAAGACTGCCAGGCCTCGACGTGCCCGATGCGGACGCGCTCGCGCGTGAAGCGGTCGGCCTTGGAGCGCAGGTCGGATTCCTCGGCACGCAGGGCGGCGAGCGTGCCGCGCATCTCACCCAGTCGCTGGTCGGCCCAGACCCAGAACGCCCCGCCCAGTACGATCATCCCCAGCATGCCCGCGAGCACGCCCTGGCGGATGCGCGCCTGCACGTCGGGCGGCTTGCGCGGGTTCGCGAAGTCGAGCGACACTCGCTCCTGCACGTCCTCGAGCGCCAGCCCGAGCAACGCGGCGGCGTCGGACCGCATCGTGCCCGGCATGCCCGCCGGCACACGCACCGTCGGGCCCAGGGGGACCGTTTCACCCTGGGTCTCGAGGGCGGCACCGCACTTCTGGGCCACACGCTCGCACAGGTCGCCCTCGCCCAGCACGCACACGCCCTCGACGCCCGCCCCCGAGCGTCCGGCCCGGAAACTGCCCAGCGTGCGGCGAGCCTCGACCGCGATACGTTCGGCGAAGACGTCGAACCCGCCGGGGTCGTCGGGCCTGACAAAGCCGATGGCCCGCGAGGTGACCACCCCGCCGTGCTCGACGATGACCAGGTCGGTCGCCGCGGGGCCCAGCGCGACGCCCAGCACGGCCCCCTCACGACGCACCGAGAGATCGGCGAGCACCGCGCCCACCCCCAGGCAGCGCAGGGCGATCCGCCGGACTTTCAGGCCCGAGGCCTCGCGGACCTGCGACCACCACGCGGCGCGATCGCCCGGGAGGGCCCCCGCCAGCACCTCGACCCCGCCCGACGCGGCGCCGCGGATGGGCACGTAGTCGATGGGCGTCTCGCCGGTGGTGAGCGTGAGTTGGCGCGACATCTGAAGGCGGACCATGCCGCCCAGGTCCGCGTCGCTGATCTCGCCCTCGGAGGGCTTGGGGAACGAGAGCGGCTTGAGGACGACGTCGCCACGCGGGATGACGAGGACGACGCGGGCCGTGGGGATCTCGCCCTTGCGGAGTTCGTCGCGGAGCCAGCGGCCGATCTCGTCGGCGTTGTCGGCGCGGATGTCGGTCGGGCGGTCGGCGGTGTGCCACGATTCAACCTCGACCCGCCCCATGCCGATGCGCGCGTGGAGCGCCGTCAGGCGGGGGCCGTCGAGTTCGATCAGGGTCATGGGCCGGGCACCGCCGATCATCCGCCACCTCCGCGCCAGCGCCCGATGCGCCGGTCCCGCTTCTCGGGGGCGACACCCGACGCCCCACCCGACGAAGACCCGCCCGCGCCAGTCCCGCCATCGGTCCTCGCACCGTCCCCGGCTTGATCTTTCGCCTCCGGCGCGCCGGCGTCCTGGCGCGGGCGTCCACCCCCGGACCGGGCGGGCGGAGTCCGCGGCGGGCTGGGCGGGAAGAGATCGACCGGCGGCGGGGGCTGAACGGGCGCATCCAGGGCCGCCCGGGCGCGGGCGGCGGCCCGCTCCCGGGCTCGCCGGAGTAGTTCTGTCGCGTGGGTCACGTCGGTGACGTCGGCCAGGCGTGCCTGCTCGCCCGACGCATCGATCACGCCCTCCCACACGGCCCGGCGCAGGGGCGTGGGGGCGTCGCCCGTCGCGAGCGGAGAGCGTTCGATCGACGCCTCGATCCGGACGCGCCAGACCATCGACCGCGTCGTGACCCAGGGGGCGGCCTGTGCGAACTGCTCGGGCGTCAGCACGCCCTGCGTGACCAGCCACGCCGGATTCCGCAGCGTGTCGGCGTTCAGGCTCGCCCGGACGCTCGCCGCCCGATCGGCGGTGGACTCATCGAACCCCGGAATGCACGCCAGCACCGCGCGGGGCGCGCGTCCGAGATCGACCTTGCCCAGGCGGTACGCGTCGTCGGAGGTCGTCAGCGTGTCGAGGACTTCGCTCCAGGCCGCGGGGGTCGCGCCGGCCGCGAGCAGCGGCGTGAGCATGGCCCGTTCATCGGCCGGAGGCGAGCCGGACAGGATGCCCTGGATCGCCTGGAGCGCGGCATCGGAGAGCGTGCCGCGGAGGTCGTCTCGGATGGCGTCGTTCCACCCGGAGGCGACGTGCAGTCGGTCCTGCCCGTGCGCGGGGCGGCTCTCGCGCGAGACGCCCATCCGCACGTCGGGGTCGAACGAGAACGTGGTGACGAGGTGACGCAGGGGGGTGGCGTCGGGCGAAGTCTCGCCGAGGTCCGATCCGTCCGGATCGGCCTCAGAGGCCGCCTGCTCGCGCCCCCAGAAGGCATCGCCCCCGAGCCCCTCGGCCCGGGCGATGCCCGCGGGGCTGGCGAAGCCGTGCGCGCCTCGGATGGCGACGATGGCGCGGGCGACTTCGTCGCTGATGCCCGGCAGGCGTGCGAGCATGGCGGCGTCGGCGCGATTCACGTCGAGCCGGGCGTTCTCGCTCGCCACAATGTCCGAGCCTTCGCCCTCGACCGCGAGCAGGCGGACGACCGCGCGGACGTCGTCGCGCTCCCACAGGGTCCACTCCGGGGTGAGCGTGGGCGCCCCGCCGTCGAGCAGCACGTCACGCTGCTGCTGGACCTCGGCCAGGGCCGCCCGGACACCCGACCACGCGAGTGAGCGCAGGTGCGTGTCGTCGGTGCTGGCGGCGGCGTGGGCTCGCTCCGCGTCGGCGCGGAGGAGCATCGTCGTGCCCGCCAGGGCCGCGATGGTGATGACCACGAGCGTCAGGAAGAGGATGACGGCCCGCCGGGGGCGCGTGCGGTGGTTGGCGAGCGGGCGCGTGGTCATGGCCTCGCCTCCGGCTCGCCGAGGGTATCGGGCAGGGCGATCACGCGGGCGCGGTCCGGCATGCCCCAGGACACGACACGATCGTCCTCGGACGCCCGGTCGCCCTCGACGGGCTCGCTCGGCGGTATCGCCGACGGGGCGACCCAGAGCCAGGCGCTGACCTCGATGCACACCGGGAGCGCGCCCTTCTGGGCGCTGTCGAAGGATTCGAGCCACTCGCGCCCGTCGAAGTAGCGGAAGCGCAGGCGGGCGAGGCGCCCGATCTCCTCGGCGGGGGAGTCGTCGCCCAGGATGCGTCCGTCGACGCGCCCGGAGCGCGGCTCGAAGGTGATCTCGCACCCTGTGCGCTCGCGCGCGCCGGCGCCGGTGGGCGTGCCGCGCCGGAGGATGCGGAGCGTGGAGGCGTCGCCCCGCAGGCCCGGCTCGCCGTCGGCGTCGCGGGCGAAGGTCGAGACAAGGTCGGCCTCGACGCGGTCGATGATCGACGACGCGGCGGCGTCGGCGCGGGAGCGTTCAAGAAGTCGCTCGCGCCGGGCGCCCACGTCGTCGACGAACATGTAGAGCGCGAGCGTCAGCATCGCGAGCAGCGCCAGCGAGACGAGCACCTCGGCGATAGTGAACGCACGCGTCACGAGCCGCTCCTCGTCAGCGGGAGCGCCTCAACCAGCGTGCACGAGGCCCGCTCGGTGTCGGAGCCTTCGCCCGCGCGGAGGAACGCGCGCACGCGCACCCGCGTCAGCCCCCCCACCCCCAGCGGCTCGGTGGTGACCTCGAGTTCCCAGAGCGTGAGAGCCTCGGCATCGCCCGCGTCGTCGTCGGCAAGGCCCAGGTCGCCCGCGCGCACCGGCCCGGCGAGCGACTCGGGCGAGACGAGCCCGGCCTCGATGCGGCTCATCGCCGAGCGGGCAACGTCGGCCGCCCGAAGCGCGTCGCGCGAGCGCTCGACCGAGCCCGACGCCAGGTCGATCATCGCGAGGATCGAGAGCCCGCCGCCGATGAAGAGCGCGAGCGCGAGCAGGCATTCCAGGAGCAGCGAGCCGCGACGGGCGCGGAGGCGCGTGGGCGGCGCAGCACGACGTGGGTTCATGCGCCACCCCTGGCTGGGTCACGCGGCGACTCGGACGCAGGCGGGTTGTCCGACGCCGGCGCGTCGGGCGGGAGAGGCTCGTCGAGCGCGTCAGCCTCTGGCTCGCGGTCGGCGTCGAGGCTGCGTTCCTCGAACGTCAGGACGCCCGTCCACGCGTTGATCCGCGGACGCAGCACGTACGCGTCGCGCACCTGGATGGCCCAGGGCTGCACGATCTCGGCGTGCCCGTCGGGCCAGAACCGCGCGAGCACGACCGGGCGCGGGACGCCGGGCGTTTGGGACGTGCCGGGCTCGGACAGGTCGTCGGCGTCCGGGTCCGACGCGGCGCCGTCGCCCGAAGCGAGCGAGGCGAGGTCGAAGTCGAGCACGTCGGGCACGGGCCCGAGGTCGTCGACGGTGCGCGCGGCGCCCCGCTCGACGACCCGGACGTGCAGGGCGCGGTCCACCACGGCCAGTTCGACGACCGCGCCCCGCCGGCGGGCCTCGGCCCGGGCGACCATCGTCGCGGCGCTCAGTTGCTCGCGCACGTCGCGGATGGCGCTCTCACGCCCCGCGCCGGCGAGCGTCGGGAGCACGAGCGCGGCGATGGCCAGCAGCAGCGCGAGGGCGATCAGGACTTCGATGAGCGAGAACGCCCGACGCCGCGATATCACGCGGCGGGCGGGCGCGGGCCGACGGGCGCACGCGGGTGCGTCCCCATCGCGGCTCAGCGCGGGGCGTCGAGTTCTTCGTCCTTCTTCCATGAGACGATGTCGTCGTCGGTGCCTTCCATGCGGTCTCGCCCGTACGACCAGATGTCGAAGATATCTTCCTCGGAGTGTTCGGTCTTCTGGCGATAGCCCCACTCGTTCCCGTAGCGGTCCTTGGGCATGGGCTCTTCGAGGAGTTTCGTCCACTTCTTGAGGACCTCCTCGTCGCTCGTCGAATCCTTGTTCCACAGCACGGCCAGCCCTTCCTCGTCGGTGGGGTAGCGCCCGTGCGTGAAGCGGAAGTCCTTGAGGGCCCGCTTCAGCGTGTTGATGTCGATCTGGACGAGTTTGTCGTCGGCTTCTTCCTTCTTGCCCAGCAGGTTGTACGCGACGAGCCCGCCCAGCGCGAGCACGATCAGGATGACGATCATCACCTCGATGAGCGTGAACGCCCTGCGGAACCGGCGACGCGCCCGAAAACTGTTCACCATGGTCGACCTCCGTGCGACGCGCGGGTGTTGCCGCGCCGAGCCCAGCATGATACCCGCGTTCTCGCGCGGGCGCGAGGGGGGGCGCGTTGCGTGCCCGCCCTACACCGCGGAACTCATCTGGCTCATCGGCAGCAGGAGCGCGAACGCGACGAGCCCCACCAGCCCCGCGAGCATCAGCAGCAGGATCGGCTCGATGAGTCGCACGCCCACCAGCAGCTGGCGGTCGAGGCGCGCCTCGATCGTGTCGGCGACCTTCACCAGCACGTCGTCGAGGTTGTTCGCCGATTCGCCCACCGCGATCATCTCCACCACCTGCTCGTCGAACATACCGCTCCGGGCCAGGGGCGGGGCGAGGGGCTCGCCCTGACGCACGGCGTCGGCGGCCTGGTCCACCGCGTCCTCCAGCAGCATGTGCCCCACGCCGTCGCGGGCGATCTGGAGCGCCGCCAGCAGCGGCACCCCGTTCACGAGCATCGTGCCCAGCAGCCCGCAGAACCGGGCCGTCGCGAACCCGCGCACGATCGCGCCGACCACCGGCACGCGCAGCACCGCGATGCTGGTGAAGCGCCGGACGCGCCGGTCCTTGCCCAGCCGCCAGGCGACGATCCCGAGCACCGCGAGGACGATCGTCGTCACGATGGCGTAGGACGTGATCAGGTCGCTCAGGAAAAAGACGAACTTGGTGACCCCGGGGAGGTTGTCGCCCAGGCGCGAGAACATGCTCCGGAACTTGGGTACGAACACCCCGAAGATCACCGCGCCCACGGCGATGCCCGTCACGCACAGCACGCCGGGGTAGATCAGGTTGCCGACGACCTTCGACCGCAGGTCGGCCTGCTTCACGACCAGTCGCCCGAGGCGCGCCAGCACCTGCTCGAGAAACCCGCCCCGCTCGCCCGCCCGCACCATCGCGACGTGGACCGTCGGGAAGACGCCGGGCGTCTGCTCCATCGCCGCGGCGAGGTCGGCCCCCTTCTCGACCCCCTCGGCGAGTTCGCGGAACACCGTGCCCACGGCCCCGCGCGACTTCTGCCCGCCCAGCAGTTTCAGACCCCGCAGCAGCGGCACGCCCGCGTGGAGCAGGTCGGAGAGTTGCTCGTACGCCTCGCCCAGCCGGCGCCCGGAGACACGCCGCCGACGCACCCCCGCGCCTTCCTCGCCCCCTGCGATCTCCACCGGGGTGAGTTGGCGCGATTCGAGTTCGGCCAGCACGGCCTGCTCGGACGCGCCGGCGAGCACGCCCGACACGCGTCGGCCAACGGGGTTCAGCGCCACGTAGCGGAAGGTGGGCACGGGCAGACTCTAACCCGCCAGCGGGGCGGGCGTCGCGTGCCGGGCTGTTGGGAGTGTCGCGGGCTCAGCCGCCGGCAGGTGCCGGAGCAGGAGTCGGCGCCGGCGCACCGGGGCGCGGGGCCTTCAGGGCATCCTCGATCACTGCGCGGACCTGGTCGCTGTCGGGGCTCACGCGGGTGTCGAACCGTGCGATCACCTCGCCCTTGCGGTTCACGACCCACTTCGTGAAGTTCCACGTGGGCTCGCCCCCGATCGGCAGCGGCTGGGCCGCCAGTTGCTTGAAGAGCGGGTGCGCGTCCTTGCCCCGCACGCTCAGGCGCCCGAACAGGGGGAACGTGACCTTGTACTTGCTGTCCTCGGCGGTGCAGAAGGCCTTGATGTCCTTGTTGTCGGCGAACTCCTGCTCCTTGAAGTCGCCCGAGGGGAACGCGAGCACCACGAACCCCTGCGACTTGTACTTCTGGTACACCTCTTCGAGGGTGCGATACTGCCAGGTGTAGCCGCACTTGCTGGCGGTGTTGGTGATGAGGACGACTTGCCCCTTGTAGTGGGCGAGGTCGCGCGGCGTGCCGTCGATGTCGGGGATGGTGTACGTGAGGACCTGCGGGCTGGGGGGCGTGACGGGCGTCGTCGGGGCGGGGGTGGCGGGGGGCGGGGTGGTCGCGGGCTGGGTCGTCCAGGCGATTGTGCCGAGCCCGCCCGCGGTGATCACGGCGAGCGCGAGGACGTTCGTGAGAGAAACGCGGGGGGCCGGTCGCATGGGTGAATCCTCCTGAGCGGTCGCGTCGATCCAGAGTCGGGGGACAGGCCCCCGGGGAACCCACCATTGTTCGCACGATCCGGCCAGTCCGATTCCCTATCGTTCTACGTGGTCGACCTCGTCCGGTGCGTGCGATTCTCCGTCAGTGCGACAGACCCCGCGGATACCCGCAACGGGTACGCCGGGCGTCCGCCCATGGAGGGGCTCGGTGCGTATTCCGAGGTCGTGATCACCTGCCGGGGCGAGGTGGACCCGCGCCTGGGCTACCTCGTGGACATCCAGCAGATCGACCGGCTGGCACGCGAGACGCTGCTGCCGCACCTGGCGCGGGGCGTGCGCGAGACGCCCGCGGCCCAGCCCGGCGACGTGCTGGCGGCGGGTATGGACGAGTTGGCAAAGTCGCTGCCGGTGTCGCTCGTGGGCGTGCGCTGGCGGCTCACCCCGTTCTATTCGGTGGAGGTGCGCATGGCAGAGCACGGGACGGCGCTTCTGCGCCAGACGTTTGATTTCGCGGCATCGCACCGGCTGCACTGCCACGGCCTCTCCGACGAGGAGAACCGACGCCTCTTCGGCAAGTGCAACAACCCCAACGGGCACGGGCACAACTATCAGGTGCAGGCGTGCGTCGAGGTGCCCGTCGGCGGCACCAGACCCCTGCGCCTGAGCGACCTCGAACGACTCGTCGACGAGACGATCATCCGGCGCTTCGACCACAAGAACCTCAACGAGGACGTGGCGGAGTTCCGCCACCCGGGCGGGGTCAACCCGTCGGTCGAGAACATCGCGAAGGTGTCGTACGAGTTGCTCGATCAGGCCCTGCGCGGCGTGGGCGCCGGGGGACGCCTGCGGTCGATCACCGTCTGGGAAACCGACCGCACGAGCGCCGTGTACCCCGCCGGAACGGGCGAGGGAGGGGCCCCCGGGGGGCGATAACGCACGGGGCGGGCATCGACCCGGGACAAGTCCTCATCATGACCTTGGGGAACTCGGGTCCCGGGCGTAGGATGTGTCTATGCCGATCGGCTCGATCCTCGTGGCCCGCGGGGTGCTGACTCCCGAGCAGGTGGACATCGCTCTGGCGGAGCAGGCCACCAGCGGTGAGAGGTTCGACAAGATTCTGATCCGCCTGGGACTGGCGACGGGGCACGACGTGCTGAGCGCGGTCGCCGAGCAGTTCCATATGCCGGTGGTCGACCCCGGCACGCTCGCCGTCGACCCGGCGGTGCTGAGCGCGATCCCCCCGAAACTGGTCTTCAAGCACCGGTGCGTGCCCATCTCGAAGGACGACGGCGTACTCACGGTCGCGACGCCCGACCCCTACGACGCGAGCGTGGTCGACGAACTCCGCCTGACGGCCAACTGCCCCATCGAACTCGTGCTCGCCGACGAGGAGGAACTCTCGAAGTTCATCCGGGCGAACTACGGCGTGGGGGGCGACACGCTCGACGCGATGGCCTCGGGCCTGGACCCCACGGCGGTCGAAGTGAAGCCCGGGGACGAGGTCGAGCAGGCGCAGGAGGCGTCGGTCGTGCGGCTCGTGAACGACCTGCTGACCGAGGCGGTCGCCGAGCGCGCCACCGACGTGCACATCGAGCCCTACGAGCGCGACCTCATCGTCCGCTACCGCATCGACGGCGTGCTCCAGAAGGCGAACGTCCCGCCGACGATCTCGCGGTTCGGGGCTGCCATCGTGAGCCGCCTCAAGATCATGGCGAACCTGAACATCGCCGAGAAGCGCCGCCCGCAGGACGGGCGGATCTCGTTCCGCGCGAAGCCCGCGGGCCAGCCCGCGCAGGAGTTCGACCTTCGCGTATCGGTCATTCCGATGCTCTTCGGCGAGGGCGTGGTGCTCCGCGTGCTGTCGAAGACCGCGGTCCTCATGTCGCTCGACGATCTCGGCATGCCCGCGAGCGTCCTGACGCAGTGGGACGAACTCATCGCCCGCCCGCACGGGATCCTGCTCGTCACCGGGCCGACCGGCTCGGGGAAGTCGACCACGCTCTACGCCTCGCTGAACCGGATCGTCTCGGACGAGGTCAAGATCATCACCGTCGAGGACCCGGTCGAGTATCACGTGCCGGGCGTGAACCAGATCCAGGTGAACCACAAGGTGGGGCTGGATTTCTCGGCCGGGTTGCGCTCGATTCTCCGGCATGACCCCGACGTGGTGCTCATCGGCGAGATCCGCGACAAGGAGACGGCGGAGACGGCGATCCAGGCGTCGCTCACGGGGCACCTGGTCTTCTCGACGCTGCACACGAACGACTCGGCGGGTGCCGCCACCCGTCTGCTCGACATGGGCGTGGAGCCCTTCCTCGTCGCGTCGTCGGTCGAGGGCGTGATGGCCCAGCGCCTCGTGCGCCGGGTGTGCCGCGAGTGCGGGGCGCCGTACATCCCCGACCCGGCGGACCTGCCGGCGTCGTTCACGCTCGCGCCGGGGAGCCAGTTGCGCCGCGGGACGGGATGTCGCGCGTGCCGGAACACGGGCTATCGCGGGCGCGTGGGTGTGTACGAACTGCTCCGGATGAGCGACGCGGTGCGCCATCACATCACCGAGCGGTCCCCCACACCCACCATCGTGCGGACGGCCCTGGACCGGGGCGAACTGCGGACGCTCCTCGAAGACGGGTACGAGAAGGTCCGCGCCGGGGTCACGACCATCGAGGAAGTGCTCTCGGCGGTCAGCGGGTAGAACCTCACCCAGAACAATCCCGGCGCGCCGCGGCGGCCCCGGGCGGTACCCTGTACGCCCATGCCCGCGCGCGAGCGCATCCTGCTCATCCGACCCTCGGCCCTGGGGGACGTCGCGCGCACCGTCCCCGTGCTCGTGTCCCTGCGCGACGCCTTTCCCGACGCCACCATCGACTGGCTCGTGCAGGATTCGTTCGTCGACGTCGTGCGGGCCCATCCGGCGCTGAGCGCCGTCGTGCCCTTCCCGCGCGGGGCGTTCCGTCTGTCGCACCCCCTGTCGGCAGCCCGCTACCTGCGCGGGCTCGCGCGCCGTGAGTACGACACGGTGATCGACGCCCAAGGGCTCGCCCGCAGTGCGCTGCTCGCGTGGGCGACGGGCGCCCGCACGCGCCTCGGGCACGCCGACGCCCGCGAGGGCGCACCGCTCGCCTACACCCGGCGTGTGCCGACGAATATCGAGACGCACACGGTGGCTCGGATGCTCTCGCTCGCGGCCGCCGCGGGGGCCACGCCCCGGCGCGACGGGGCGGCGCTGCGCCTCTACACGCCGCCCGAGGGCCGCGGGTTCCACGCGCAGCACCCGGCGCTCGCGCGCGGGCGGTATGTCGTGCTCGCGCCGACCTCACGCTGGCCGGCGAAGCAATGGCCCGATGACCGGTTCGCGGCGGTCGGTGCGGCCCTGGCCCGCGCGGGGCTGGGCGTCGCGATCGTCGGCGCACGCTCGGAACGGGCGCAGGTCCCCCGCTGCCTCGAACTCGCCCGCGCCACGCCGGGCGTGGCCGACCTCGTCGGCGGCACGACGCTCGCGCAGTTGATGGACGTGCTGGAGCACGCGGCGCTGGTCGTCGCGAACGACTCGGCGGCGTTGCACATCGCCGTCGGCTTCGACCGCCCGCTGGTCGCGCTCTTCGGGCCCACGCGCGTGCACCGCGTGGGGCCCGCGGGCCGCGCGGGCGATGTCATCCAGCACGTGACGTCCCGGGACCGCATGGCGCACAAAGACCCCGCGGGGGTGTCGCTCATGGAGCGGATCACCACGCCGGAGGTGCTGGAGGCGTGCCGTCGCAGGATCGCGGGCGCGTGAGCGGTCAGCGCGAGATTGGCTTCAGCCGTTGCGCCGGGCGAAGTCGCGAATGAAGTCGGCGAGGGCCTTGCAGCCGGCCTCGGGGAACGCGTTGTAGGTGCTGGCGCGCACGCCGCCGGTGGCGCGGTGCCCCTTCAGCGAGTCCATCCCGTGCTTGCCGGCCTCCTTGATGAACTGCTCGTCGAGCGCCTCGGCGTTCTTGATCTCCGGACGCACGCGGAACGTGATGTTCATCAGGCTGCGGCTGCCGCCCTCGGCGTGCCCGCGGAAGAAGTCCTTGCAGTCGTCGATGGCGCCGTAGATGAGCCCGGCCTTGTGCATGTTCTTCGCGTGCATCGTCGCCAGACCGCCCTGCGCCAGGATCCACTTGAACACGAGCCCGCTCACGTAGATCGCGAACGCGGGGGGCGTGTTGTGCCGGCTCCCGTCCTTCGCGTGCGTCTCGTACCGGAGCATCGTGGGCAACTTGCGAGCGGGCTTCAGCAGGTCCTCGCGGATGATCACCACCGTCGTCCCGGCGATGCCCACGTTCTTCTGCGCCCCGGCGTAGATCAGCCCGAACTTCGAGATGTCCACCGGGCGGCTGTACATGTCGCTCGACATGTCGCACACCAGCGGCACGCTCGCGTCGGGCATCTTCGGGTAGCGGAACGACCCGTCGGCGTTGCGCCACTGCGTGCCGTAGATCGTGTTGTTCGAGCACATGTGCACATACGCCGGACGCTCGCGGTACGTGATCTGCCCGTCGGCGGGGCAGAGGGCGTGCCCGGTCGGGCGGCCGTCCCACGCCTCGTAGCACTTCGACGAGTAGACCTTGCTCTCCTCCCAGGTCTTCTCGGCCCAGTAGCCGGTGGTGAGGAACGCCGCCACGCCGTCGTCGGCGAGCAGGTTCGCCGGCACCATGAAGTTCTGGCTCGTCGCGCCGCCCGTCAGGAAGAGCACCTTGTAGTTCGCGGGCACGTTCGCGATCTTGCGGCAGTTCTCCTCGGCCTCGGCGAGCACGCGGTCAAAGACCTTGCCCCGATGGCTGTGCTCCATGATGCCCACGCCCGACCCGTCGATGTCCCACAGGTCGGCCTGCGCCTGGCGTATGACCTCCTCGGCCAGGCACCCGGGCCCGGCGGAGAAGTTGTACACACGCCCCGAGGCGGTCTGCTTGACGGCGGGCGTCCCCAACGACGGTGCAGCGGCGGTAGTCATGCCCCAAGTGTACGGGGTCAACGCCCGCCCGGGCCCGGCGCGGGGAACCCCATCCGGGCCACTACGCCCCGATGGTCGGACCCGATGTCACCCCCCAGGCCCACCGACACCGGGACCAGCCCGCCCCCAACGAGGATGTGGTCGATGCGCACGCCAGCGAGCGAGAGGAGCCCCTCGCCCACGGGCCACGTGGCGCCGCGTCCGACGCCACGGGCGCCCCAGGCGTCGACGAGCCCGGCGTCGCGCAGCCACGCGAACCCCTGCGCCTCGGGTGTGCAGTTGAAATCGCCGCAGAGGATCACGGGGCGCGGCTCGGCGCGGGCCCACGACGCCAGCGCCCGCAGGAGCGAGCGCTGCTCACGCACGTATCCGATCGACACCGGGGGCAGCGTGTGCACGCCCTGCACGATGACCGCTCGCCCGCCGACGTCTACCACGCCGCGGATCTGCGGCTCGCGCAGCGGAATCCCGAGGTCCGGGTAGAACCTCGGCGGCTCGGCGAAGGGACGCTTGGAGAGCATGGCCATGCCGAACGCGTCGTCACGGAGCGACTCGGCGACATGCGGGTAGCGCTCACGCAGGGAGGCGATCATGGGCACGAGCCGCGGATGATGCTCGACGATGCACACCACGTCGGCATCGACGCGCTCGATCTCGCCCCGCAATCGCTCTGGATCGACACGACCGGCCTGCGCGTTGACGCTGAAGACCGTGAGCCCATTGTCGCTCAGCGCCGGCGGCTCGACCCGCGGGCGGAACGACCAGATCGCCGGGGCCAGGCACCACGCCGCCGCGAGCGCCGCGACACCCGCAGGCGTCCACAGGCGACGCACCGCCATGAGAACGATCAGCGGAAGCAGCGCCAGCCCGGCGTGGAAGGCGAACGTGCGCCCCGCGAACGCGAGCCAGGTGAGCACGCCTCGCACGCCGCGAGAGTCGCCGAGGTCGGGCAGGCCCCACGCGAACAGCACACCCCCGGCAGCACCGATCGCGACCAACCAGGCCGCGACGCGGAGGAGGCGTGACGGTGGCCTGCGGAGAGGCTGCTCGGGCATGCCTGGGCATACGCCCGGGTGAATGTCGTGGTTCGGGGCGGTTTGGGGGGAACTACTCGTTCACGCAGTTGATGACGCGACCGGAGTCCTTGTAGACCCGGACGATGCGGATGGTCTCCATCGCGACGGCGTGCTGCGCCTGCTCGGTGCTGGCGCCGCTGTGGTGTGTGCCGACGAAGCCGGGAAGTTTGGCCGTCGCGCAGTCGAACGCGCAGTCCGCCTCGGCGGGCTGGCCCTCATAGACGTCGAGCCCCGCGCGGATGCCCTTCGCCTGCATCGCGGCCCGGAGCGCCTCTTCGTCGACGACGCCGCCCCGGCTCGTGTTGATGAAGTACGCGCCGGGCTTCATCGCGTCGAAGAACGTTGCGTTGAAGAGCCGGCGCGTAGTGTCGGCGAGCGGAAGGTGCACCGTGATCGCGTCGGCCCGACGAGCCAGCGCGAGCAGGTCCGCCGTCTCGGTGCCGCCGAACTCGGCGTTGAGGGCCGCGGCGTGCTGCGGGGTGATGCCGCGGCTCCAGATGACGACGTGCATCCCAAACGGCACGGCCCGGCGGACCACTTCCTGACCGATGGCGCCGACGCCGACGACGCCCAGCGTCATGCCCTGCAAGCCCCGAGCGCCGCCGGGCCCGGTCTTGCCGTACTCCTTCTTGTTCCAGCGGCACGCGCGGAGGTCGGCGGTCTGGTCTGCGAGGCGCCGATCGCACGCGAGCAGCAGCCCGAGCGTGAGTTCAGCGACGGCGATGGCGTTCATGCCCGGGCAGTTGCAGACCTTCACGCCGCGGGCGGTGGCGGCGCCGACGTCGATGTTGTCCACGCCCGCGCCGGCGCGGATGATGACCCGCAGCGCCGACGACGCGCCGATCGCCGGCGCGAGGACTTTGGTCGAGCGCACGACGAGCACGTCCGCGCCCGTCTCGGCGAGCGCCGGGCCGATCTTGTCGGCCCCGATGCCCGGCTGATTCAGGACTTCGCATCCAAGGGACGCGAGCCCCTCGAGCCCGGCCTTCTCGAACTTGTCCGCGACGAGGATCTTCATGCATGCACTCCGATGAGACGACGAGGATACGCGCAAGCGGGCGGAATGAAAAACCCCCGCCAAGGTGACGGGGGTTCGGAGTGCGTTGGCTCGCTCACGGCGCCCCGGAGGGCGTGACGCGGATTACCACTGCGAGGTGTTGATCTCGGAGCCCTCGAAGTCGACACCCGTCAGCCCGCCGCGGGTCCAGCGATAGAAGCCCCAGTACACGTCGTCGGGCGCGCCGTAGCCGCCGTTGATCTTGGGGGCCTCCCAGAGTTCGGGGGCGTAGGTGTAACTGGTGCCGAGGATGCTGCGGGGGTTGGTGGGGTTCCAGCCGTCGTTGGCATCGCCGGGGGTCCGGATCGGGCCGGTGACGCGGACCTTGACGGCGTTATCGAAGAACAGAAGCGGGACGCGGGCGTTCTGGGCCGCGTACCACCACCAGCGCTTGCCGAAGTGGCGGGCGGTGGAGTCCATGATGTGGACCTTCTGCGAGGCGAAGGCGACCTGGCTCAGGCGGCGCTTGCCGAGGACGTCGTTGGCCGTCGGGCCGTAGTAGGTACGGTGCGAGGGACCCTGCGCGACGGTGGCGCCGCGGTCGGGCGAGTAGGAGGCGGGGACGGTCTCGTAACTGCTGCTGTAGGGCCAGCGCCAGCCGTCGGGCTGCGTGGCGATATCGGGCACCGGGGCGAGGGCCGTCGCGTTCGGCGTGCCGAAGAGCGAAGGGTTCGTCTGCCAGCGGAGGCGGTTCACGTCCTCGGGGCAGACGACCATGCGCTCGGGCAGACGCTGGGCGAGGTAGTCCTGCAGGACCAGGTGGTTGTAGAGCACGTGCGGGATCCAAGCCTGCGGCGGCTGGACGTCCTCTCGCCCGGCGCGGCGGCGGACGATGTCCGTCGCCTGCGCGGCAGCGGCGGCGAGGTCGCCGCCCGCGGCGTGGGCCACCAGGTCGGGGTAGGCCAGGCGGTCGCGGGTGGCAGGCGTCACGGTGAACGACCAGAGTTTGTCCTGGAAGTCCGTGGAGTAACTCTGCGTGGCCACGCCGAACTGCTGCATGTTGCCCAGGCAGATCGACAGGCGACCCGCGCGGCGCGCCTCGGCCAGCGACGGCAGGAGGATGCCGATGAGCAGCGCGATGATCGCGATCACCACGAGCAGTTCGATGAGCGTGAATCCCCGACGTTCAGTTGTCCGCATCTGAGGGCCTCCGTTCGTTCGCCGCACTCCGCGGCGGAGCCTTGTCGCGTTCGTCGCGTGCGTGCACGCCGGACGCTAACCCATGCTTCACGAGCCTACCACACGACGCACACCGCGTCCACCATTTTGGCGACGCATCTGCACTCATCGAACTGTTCAGGTCACGCACCGAGAATCAGTCCATCAGTCGGAGGCGCCGAGTGGCCCGAGACCCGACCGAGCAATGCACATAATGTACCGTCGGCTCGCGCCGACTGTCAAGCCACATATTCCGCACACAACCCAAAGGTGTTCCACATATTCACACCCACCCGCACATTCAGCGAACAGAATGGGGCCTCGGACACCCCTCCACCTCCGCACGGCTCCTCGGCATCCTGGCACTCGTCGTCGGATGTGGCTGCGCATCGCATGGCTCTCGCTCGGTGCCTGCCCAGCCCGGATCGGGTGATCGCACGATCGTGGCGATTCTGAACGGCGAGCCGGTATACGGCACCGACTTGTACGAATCCGCCATGGAAAACGCGGGCGGGGCGGCGCTCCGCGACCTGATTCTCGATCGGGAACTGAGCCGCGAACTTGCCCGTACGAAAAGCGAACTTTCGCCGGCGGACATCGAGCGGGAGCGGATGCTGTTTCTGGAAGGGCTGGCGGGGGCGGCCGAGGCCGAGGGAGGCCAAGTCGCGGCGCTGGTCGAATCACTCCGGCGTTCGCGCGGGCTGGGGCCGGTGAACTTCGAGCGTTCGCTGCGTCGCTCGGCGGCGTTGCGGAAACTGGTCGGCGGGAGGGTCGAGGTACGCGAGGAGGACGTGGCGGCAGCCGCCCTGGTCGAGTTCGGCCCTCGAGCGCGGGCGCGGGTGCTGGTGGTCCGGGAGCGTGAGTTGGCGGGATCGCTGCGGGCCGACCTGCTCCGGGCCGGGGCGGGCGAGCGGGCGATGGCGTTCGCACGGGCGGCGGTGGACCACTCGCTCGACGCGAGCGCGGGGTCGGGGGGCTTGCTGGCGCGGGCGAGCCCGCACGACCCGGGGCTGGCCCCCCCGATCCGCGAGGCGGTGCGCACGCAGCCCGAGGGCGAGGTCGGGCCCGTGCTGACGCTGGACCGCGGGTATGCGCTCGTGCTCGTGGAATCGCGCGCGCCCGGACGCGAGCCGGGGCCCGACGAACTCGTCGCGCTGCGCGAGCGGGTTCGGGCACGCCTGGAGCGCGTGGCGATGGAAGCCTTGGCCGACCGGCTGCTCGGCGAGGCGAAGATCATCGTGCACGACCGGTCGCTGCGCTGGTCGTGGGAGCGTGAATCCCGCTGAGCGGATCAGGCCTCGTAGACAACGCAGACGAGGATATCGGAAGGGGCGAAGCGGCGCGTGCTTCCCTCGGTCGAGAGGACGCGGTTGTCGGGCGCTGGGAGGACGGACTGGGGGGCGATGTTGCCGAAGACCTGGACGACGCGGGCGTTGCTCTCGCGCAGCCACTGGTTGACTTCCTTCTCCAGATGGGTCAGCCCGTCCTCGCTGCCCTCGAACAGTTTGATCTGATGCATGGCGACTCCTTGGGCCCGCGCACGGGCGTGGGGTGATCTTACCGGGCGTACTCGACGGCGCGGGTTTCGCGGAGGACCGTCACGCGGATCTCGCCGGGGAAGGTCATCTCCTCGCTCACGCGCTTGGCGATCTGGTGGGCGATGAGGTACGCCTCGTCGTCGTCGACCTTGGCGGCGTCGATCATCACGCGGACCTCGCGCCCGGCCTGGATGGCGTAGGCCTCGGTGACGCCCTTGAAGCCCAGGGCGATGTCCTGGAGTTGCGTGAGGCGCTGCACGTACTTTTCGAGGCTTTCGCGCCGGGCGCCGGGGCGGGCGGAGGACACGGCGTCGGCGGCCATGATGATCGGGGTGTAGAAGGTCGTCGAGGGGATGTCGGCGTGGTGACCGCCGATGACGTTCAGGATCGGCTCCTTCTCGCCGAACTGGCGCGCGAAGTCCATGCCGATCTTCGGGTGCCCGCCCTCCATCTCGTGGTCCATGGCCTTGCCGATGTCGTGGAGGAAGCCCGCGCGCCGGGCGATGGTCCCGTCGAGCCCGAGTTGATCGGCGATGATCTGCGAGATGTACGCGACCTCGACGGAGTGGCGCAGGACGTTCTGCCCGTAACTCGTGCGGTAGTGCAGTTTGCCCATGGCCTCGACGATCTTCGGGTGCAGCCCGCGGAGGTTCACCTCCAGCGCGGCGTCCTTGCCGGCCTTGAGCACTTTCTCGTTCACCTCGGAGCGGACCTTCTCGACGACCTCCTCGATCCGCGTCGGGTGCATGCGCCCGTCGGCGATGAGCCGCTCGAGCGACTCGACAGCGACCGCCTGGCGGATCTTGTCGAAGCACGAGACGATGATGACGCCGGGCGTGTCGTCGACGATGATGTCCACGCCCGTGGCCTTCTCGATGGCACGGATGTTCCGCCCTTCGCGCCCGATGATGCGCCCCTTCATGTCGTCGCTGGGGATCGCGACGCTGCGGACGGTGCTCTCGCTCGTGTGCTCGCTGGCGTACCGCTGGATCGCCATGAGCGTGATTTCCTGGGCACGCTTCTTGGCTTCCTGCTCGGCCTCTTCGACGACCTTGCGGGTGATCTTCGCGACCTCGTGGCGCGAATCGTCCTCGACGCGGGCGATGAGCGCCTCGCGGGCCTGGTCGCGGGTCATGCCGGAGACCTGCGTCAACGCCGCCAGTTGGGCGGCGAGAGCCTTGTCGAGTTCCTGCTCCTTCTGGGCGACGCGTTCGTCGCGCTTGCGGAGGGCCTCGGCGTCGCGGGAGAGGGCCTGCTCCTTGGCGAGCACGGCCTCCTCCTTGCGGTCGAAGGCGTCCTCACGCTTCGCGAGCCGTCGCTCGGCCTCGCGGACTTCCTCCCAGGTCTTCTCGATCTCGCTCTCGGCGCGCTGCTTGCGCTCGAGGGCGGCCTTCTCGGCGTCGAGCCGGATGCGTTCGGCGGCGGCCTTGGCGTCGGCCTCGGCTCGGGCGGCGGCGGCCCGGGCCTCGTCCGACGCCTTCGCCAGCGCCTTCGCCCCCAGGGCTCGCGCGACCAGCACGCCCGCCGCGCCCCCCACCACCAACGCGCCGACGCCGATGCCGACGGCGGCCGCGTCCGAGATTCCGAGGGTCCACACGCCCACGTGTTCCATGCGAGTCTCCGCGCGACGGACTGACCACGGGGCGTCCCGGCGGAGGGTGCGGACACGAGCGGTGGCACGCCGCGGAGCCTTGGTCGCGTCGCACGCGCCGAGAACTCGGCGTGGCGTCGCGGGCTTCACCGCGGAAACGACCTGAGTGCGTGAAAGGTGCGCCCGGCACAGGCCGAGCGGCCTCAACGCCCGAACAGGTCGGGGAGGCGTGCATCCGTCCGTCGCTTCGGCGCGCCGATTGCATCAAACCGCGGGCATCATCCGACATGAAGGGGTCGGCGGCGTCGGGCGAGTCGTGATCGTCCATCCGCCGGGCGGTTGGGCCCACGCCCGTAGTCCGACCGGCTGAACGCAATGGTAGCATCTTCTTCGTGTTCGCGCAGTGGAGGACCCCGACCATGACCCGATCCACCCCTGTCCGCCTGGCCGCCCTCGCTCTCCTGCTGATTGGGGGGTGTGCGGCGATGCCACCCCGGGGGGAGGTGGCGGCCATCGACCTGCCCGCGGGGATCGAGGGCACGACGCCGATGGCGGTGGACGTGGAGACCTCGCGGGGTGACGTCCTCGTGGAGGTGGACCCGCGGGCGAAGGCGCCCCGGGTGGTGGCGATGACCACGAACGCGCGCGGGGAGCGCGTGCGGGCGTCGTGGGCCGCGGCGATGGTCGAACAGGCCGAGCCCTACCCGATCCTGCGGGTGCTGGCGATGGCGGACGATCGGGCGGCCCGGGCGGACCTGACGGTGATCGTGCCGGCGTGCGTGGGGCTGCGGGTGCGGAACGTCGGGGGCGACGTGACGGTGCGTGGCGTGCGCGGCGCGGTCGACGTGCAGAGCGGGTCGGACGTGACCCCGGGCGGGAACGTTTCGGTCAGCCTCGGCGAGGCGCTCGACGCCCCCCTCATGGTGCGGTCGTCGCGCGGGTCGGTGGTCGTGAGCCTGCCGAAGGGCTCGCGCGGCGCGCTGCACGTGACGAGCGGGGTGGGGCGGGGCGCGATCGTGGCGCCGCGGGCCGAACTGCGCGGGCTGACCGGCGCGGGCGGGTCGTGGCGTGCGGTGCTGAACGACGGCGAGCACGACTGCCGCGTGATCGCGGACCAGGGATCGGCCGAGATCCGCGTGGCGCGATAGCGCCGATCAGGCGGCGGCGCGCCTGCCGTCGAGGGCGCGACGGACGTACCGCGAGATCTGATCGACAACGAACGCGCGGTGCGCCGGGTTGAAGTCGAAGTCGAACGCGGCGCCGAGGTAGAGGTTCTGCGCGCTGTCGAGGTGCGTGTGGACGACCTTCGCGGTCATCGCGATGGGGCCCGCGATGTCCGGGCGCAGGTCGATGCGGAGCCACAGCAGGCGGGCGCTGTTCGCGGCGGAGGCATCGTCCTTCGCGACGACGAGCCCGACGCCCCCGCCGCCCATGTTCATCAGGGACGCGGGGAACTTGGGCCCCACTTCGGGGAGGAGGTCGTCGGTGGGTTCGAGTTGGCTGGGGGTCGCGCCCTGCGCCACGAGGATGCGCTCGCGGTTGGCGGCCTCGGCGGGGATGACGCTCAGGGGATCGAGCAGAGGCCAGCACTCGACGCGCGGGAGGCGCAGTTCGGCGGTGGAGACACGGAGGAACTCGCGCCGCACGCAGCGTTCAACCTGCGCGGGCTGCGCGAGGCGCATGGACCCGCCGCGCGATTCGAGCACCTTGGTGCGGAACATCCAGCGGTTCTGCCCGACGGTCATGACGCCGACGAGATCGGCTCCTGCATCGAACGTGATGCCCTTCCCGGCGGCGGCGGGCGCCTCGACCACGAGCCCGTCGTCGGCGGACTGCACCAGGCGGACTCGCCACATGAGGTCGGGCGCGCGCTGGGGGTCGGCCGCGTCGCGCGCGAGGGCGATCTCGATGCCCCCGCCGCGCTGGGCGATGGTGTCGAGCATGTCGCGCCAGCGCTCTGTTCTCGATCGATTCGCGGGCACGCGGTGTCCTCCGGGGGGGCGTGCGTTCGGGCGCACACCGGCGGGTGGAGCATCGGGCGTGGATCGCAGGCCCCTTGAAGACAAGGGCGTATGGGCACCCGCCGCGGGTCGGGTCAGGCGGGTGCGGCCCGATGTTCAGGCCCGAGAACCGGCGCGGAGGCCATCGAGGGCGCGCCGGCGGGCGTCGGGCGTCGGCGGACGGTCCGCGAACACCCAGTCGTAGAGCACGTTGACGGCGTGCTCGCCCGGGGGGCCGACGCCCGCGGTTGTCGCCCAACGCCGGAGTGTTGCGCCGGGCGGGCGCGGGGCGCGCCGGGCCAGGGTGCGCTCGATCGCGCGTGCGAAGCGGGCGGCGTCGGGATCGACCCCGGCGTACGCCGCCGCGCGACGTCGGCGGGCGCGACGGACCAGCACCCACGCGGCCCAGGCCGCCCCGACGGCGCCGGCAACGAGCGCGAGCACCGACCATCGCCGCGATCGCTCGGGCTCGGCGCCTGGCTCGGCGTCGCGAGGCTGGAGGCGTCGACGGAAATCGTCTAGCCAGGTGGAACTCCACGCCTCTCCCGGGCGGGTACGACGCCCGAGGAGTTGGTTCTGGGCGGCGTTGTCGAAGGTCGCGATGCGCGTGTTCCAGGTGTTCTCGATCGAATCGAGCCAGCGCCCGAGACGCGCGGTCAGCCCCTTGGCCTCGGTGGAGAGCCGTCGCACCTCGCCCTGCGGGGTGGCGTCGAACGTGCGCCAGAGGTCGTCGCCGACGCGGGCCTCGACCCACGCGTGCGCGTGCGCCTGGCGGACAACCGTGGCGCCCGTCTCGGGGTCGAGTTCGTCGGTCATGTACCCGGCGACGACGTTCGCCTCGATGCCCACGCCCCGGCAGAGCAGGGCGAGCGCGGAGGCGTAGTGCTCGCAGTGCCCGCGCCGGGACGTGACGAGGAAGTGCTCCGTCGGCTCGGCCCGCAGCGGGGGAGAGGGGCTGTCGAGGGTGTAGACGAAGCCCTCGGAAAGGAAGTACTGCTCGAGCACGCGGACCGCCTGGGCGTCGTCGCGCACGGGACGCGTGCGCGGGTCGGGGTCGAGGTTCGCGGCGCGGAGAATCTCGGCGGCGAGCGCCACGACGCCCGCGGGCGGCGGCGCGACGGGGCGGCGCGTCCACTCGCCGACGCCCAGGTCCGAGGTTTCGGGCACCGATCGGACGTGGTAGCGCAGCCCGCCGATGGGCGTGGCGCGCATCGTCACGGTCCGCCAGCGGTCGTCGACCTCGAACTCGACCGCGCCCTGCTCGCGCGAAGAGACCTGCAGGCTGATCGGGCGGTTCAGGGCGAAGATGGGCGCACGAGAGACGCCCCCCCGCGGGCGGAACTCCTGGAGCAGCACGCCCGAGACGTTGCGGTCGGCGCGGAGTCGGAGGCGCTGCCCGGGGTCGCGGACTTCACGCCGGCCGTCGGGCCCGGGCGACGACGCGGACCACACGCCCCGCTCGTAGGTGTCGAGCACCCGTCCGCGGAAGTAGCGAGGCTGGGTGGGCGTGTAGGGCTCGGTGCGCGTGCTCTCGCGACGGATGCGGACCTCCATGACCGTCGCCTGCGACTCGCTGATGAGCCCGCCCCGCCCGAGGTCCACGCGGTCGGTGAAGCCGGTGGTGCGTCCCGTGGCGGCGGGGGTGATCTGGGCGAACTGCTGGAAGCCGACGCCCCGCGGGATGATCACGAACAGGCCGGACGCGATGGCGTAGCCCAGGAGCACAAGAACGCCCACGAGCACGAGCAGGCCCGGGCGCAGGGGACGCCACGGCACGCGGCGCGAAGCGCCGGCGCTCGACCACCGGGCGGCCCGGGCCGTGGCGGCGTGCACCTGGTACATCATCACCGCGATGGCCAGCAGCGGGGCGAGCAGCAGGAGCATGATCCCGACCCAGAGCGTGGTCGCGGTGAGCGAGGCGCCGATGAGGAGGAACACGCAGAGCGTCAGGAGTTGGCCGTAGTCCTGCACCTCGCGACGTTCCCAGAGTTTCAGGACGATGATCGCGCCCAGGAACGTGGAGAACGCGGAGACCACGGGCGTGCCTTCGAGCGACCGAACGACCGCGCCGACGAGCACGCCGAGCAGGATGATCCCCGCGGCCCAACGCGGGATGCCCCGCTGGGCGAGTTCGGTGACGCACCAGCCGGCGAGGGCCCCCACCATCAGCCCGCCGACCACGAGCACGTCGCCCTCGGCGATGCCGAAGGCCAGGAGGCTGTGCAGGACGACCGCGAGGACGACGACCTGCATTCGTCGCGCGAGGGTTGGGAGGGCGGCGTTCACGTCACCTCCCGCGGGCGGAGCCCGAGGCGCGCGAGGAGTTCGTCGCGCCATGCGCGGGCGGCGGAGAGCCGCGGCACGGGCGGGACCAGGTCGAGCCCGAGGTCGGCGGGGGTCAGCGTGAGGTCCGCGCGCGGATCACGCCGGGCGGGGTCGTCGGTCACGAGCACGAGGATGTCGCCCGCGGCAAGCCCGGCGGCGGGCGCGACGCCCGGCCCGGCGAGCGCGAGCGCATCGAGGCAGGCCCCGGCCTGGCGCGCGCCCGGCGTCACGCGCGTGCGGGCGCGCTCGTCGGCGGGGATGGCGTCCACGCCGGGCTCGTACCCGGCGGCGAGGGCGGCTTGCACCAGCCCGGCGGCGGCCTCGATCACCGGCTCGGCGAGCGGGGAGTCCTCGGCGTAGCGCGGCGTGATCCAGACGCGCCGCCCCGGGCGCTCGGCGAGTTCGCGCACGACGGGGCGCGCGAGCCGGGCGCTGGCGCGCCAGGCGATGCGCCGCGTGCTGTCGCCGGGGATGTACTCGCGGAGTGAGAAGAACTCATCGCCCGATCGACCACGCCGGACGGCCCGCCCGCCCTGCCCGCGCCCCGCGGGACGGCGCAGCACCTCGGGATCGACCGCGGGCACCCGCGGGCGCACGAGGACCTCGGCGGGCTGCTCGAAGGTCACGCTCTTGCGCGTGAGGCCGAAGGGGAACGTCGTCGAGACGCGCACGCGACGGAAGGTGCAGCGCCCGCGCGAAGTGGGCACGACCACGGCACGGCACGCCGCCCGCCCGCCCGCGGGAACGTGCGGACACGCGCCGGCGAAGGGCGCGAGGCACGCGGGCCAGGTGGGATCTTCGTCGGTGTCGTCGGGGAGTTCCTCGATGAGGAGGGCGAATGCCGGGACGAGCCGGTTGCGGCTGCGGAGGGTGTAGCGGACTTCGAGCGGCTCGCCGACCGCGCCGGCACGCGGCACGTCGCGCGAGAGTTCGAGCCCCATGAGCGCCGCCCCGCTCAGCAGGCCCGAGAGCAGCAGGCCCGCGACGCCGATGCCGAAGAGCCAGAAGAGGACGTTGTTCTGCCCGTTGATGGCGCCGAGGACGATGACGATGACGGTGGCGGCGTACGCGACGCCCGGGACGTGGAAGTGGTAGCGCCGCCCCACGACACGCCCGCCGAAACGTCCCGGGCCGCGGGCGCCTGGGCTGGGCATGTTCGTGCGGCGTGAAACGATCGCCGGCATGCGGGTCCTCAGGCGCCGGCGCGCAGTTCGGCGATCGTCGGCAGGTCCTTGAGGGAGGCCAGCCCAAAGGCGTCGAGGAACTGGCGCGTCGTGGCGTACAGCAGCGGACGCCCGAGTTCCTCGGCGCGCCCCTGCACGGTGACGAGCCGGCGCTCGATGAGGCTCTTGAGCACCTCGCCGCAGGAGACGCCCCGGATGGCCTCGATCTGCGCGCGCGTCACGGGCTGGCGGTACGCGATGATCGCGAGGGTCTCGACGCCCTGGCGCGAGAGGCGGGAGGACTGGCGGACCTTGTGGAGCGTGGCGACGGCGGTGGCGAAGCGTGCGAGCGTCAGCACGCGCAAGCCCCCCGCGATGCGCTCGATGCGGAAGGAGCGCCCGGTGCGCTCGTAGGCGTCGTTGAGTTCGTCTACCCAGCGCTCGACCTGCGCGACCGCCGCGTCTCGGGCGCGGGCGTCGACGCGGGCGCGCGTGCCCTCGCTGTCGGCGTCGTCCTCGGGGCGGATGAGCCCGAGGGCCTCGGCGATGCGCGCGGGCGCGAGCGGACGATCGACGCTCAGCAGCAGGGCCTCGACGTGCGGGGCGAGGTCGGCGGCGGCGTGCGTCGAGGGCTCGCCCGGCGCGCGGGCGGCGGGGGTCGTGGGTGCTTCGGCGGGCTGGGCTGTAGTCACGCGCGTCCTCCGTGCGGTGCGTCGCGTCCCTTCTCAGGGGGCGCTGAGCAGGTCGAGCAGTTCGGGCACTCCCTGCCCCTTGGTGGCGACGGTCTCGACAATCCCCCGACGCCCGGCCACGTCTCGCAGGTCGCGGACGAGTTCGTTCTCGCCGGGGTGGTCGGCCTTGTTGCAGACGAACAGGTCGGCGATCTCCAGGATGCCGGCCTTGTCCATCTGCACGGCGTCGCCCATGCCGGGCGTCAGGACCACGGCGGTGCGGTCGACGAACGAGCGGATGCGCGTCTCGTTCTGCCCGGCGCCGACGGTCTCGACGAACAGCAGATCAACGCGCTCGGGCCCGTCGAAGGCGCCGCCGACGAGTTCGATGATCTCGGGCAGGGCGTGGTAGTCCTCGCCCCGGATCGCGAGGCTGCGGTAGTACACGCCCTCGTCGAGGTTGTTGAAGTCGACGCGCAGGCGATCGCCCAGCAGCGCCCCGCCGGTGATGGGGCTCATGGGGTCAAAGGCGAGCACCGCGCACCGCCCGGGGCACGCGGGGTCGCCCTCGCGCGAGCGCCGGGTGTACTCCGAGGCCATCTGCGCCACGAGCGTGCTCTTGCCGGCGCCGGGCGAGCCGGTGACGCCGACGACCCGGCGCGGACGCCGGCGCACGGCCCCGGGGCGGACCTGGTTCGTGTCGTGCAGGACGGAGATGTCGCGGGCGAGTTGTGCCGCGGCGGTGCCAGAGGCGAGGACGGGCGCACGCGGACGGACGGCGTCGCGCACGGCGTTGACGATGTCGAGCAGGCCGACGCCGGTGGTGAAGCAGCGCTTGACGCCCAGTTCGAGGAGTTTCACGACGTCCTCGGGGGGCAGGATCCCGCCCATGTAGACGGGCAGGTCGGGGCGTCCGAGTTTGGCGAGTTCCTGGACGAGGCGCGGGCCCAGGACGAGGTGCGAGTTGCTCATCATGCTGGCGGCGATGACGTCGCAGTCCTCGTCGCGGGCGGAGATGGCCAGCGAGCGGGGCGTCTGCCAGAGCCCGCTGTAGATGACGTGGACGCCGCTGTCGCGGAGGGCGCGGGCGATGACCTTGACGCCCCGGTCGTGCCCGTCGAGCCCCATCTTGCCCAGGAGGACGCGGGGCCGGTGCGGAAGGTCGGCGCAGCGGTCTTTCTTCTCGAACTCGGTGGTGGCGACGTGGAGGGTGGTGGTCATGGCGGGAATCCGCGCCGGCGTTCGCGACGAACGCACCGGGCGAGTAGCATGGATGGTAACGCCCTCGGCGGGGCGACGCGCGGAGCACCCATGACCCCCCAGCCCCACGCCCTGAGCGTCCCCCAGCGGGTCTTTGTCTGGCTCGCGTCGATGAACCTGACGGCGCTCCTGCTCGCGAACGTCATCGGGGTCAAACTCTTCCGCTTCGAACTCGAACTCTTCGGGCGGGTGATCCCGGTCGAGCACACCGCGGGGATGCTCGCCTTCCCCGTCACCTTCCTCCTGACCGACCTCATCAACGAGTACTACGGGCGCCAGGCGGCCCGACGGGCGGCGTACCTCGCGTTCACCATGGCCGCCCTCGCGTGGGTGCTGTTCTACGTCGCCCGGCGCATCCCGGTGCTGGAGGGCATCCCCGGGACGGCGTCGCAGGCGTCGTTCGAGGACGTCTTCGGGGCGGCGGCGCTCATGTACATCGCGTCGATCGTCGCGTTCCTGGCGGGGAATCTGCTCGACATCTACCTGTTCGGCGTGTTCAAGCGGCTTACTCGCGGGCGGTACGTCTGGTTCCGCGCGACGGGGAGCACGGTGGTGTCGCAGTTCTTCGACAGCCTGATCGTGACGTTCGTGTTCTTCCAGGTGCTGCAGATGGCCGTGGGCGAGGAGGCGCCGTCGATCGAGTGGACGGCCCAGACCGCGGCGACGGGGTACGTGCTGAAGTTCGTGATCGCGGTGGTGCTGACGCCCCTGGTGTACGCCGGGCGGTGGTGCCTGCGGCACGTGTTCAAACTCACGCCCCTGCCGCCGGATTGAGCCGCGCGGATGCGCACGATGAGTTATGATCTTTGCGTCACGAGGCGATCGCGTGCGGGAGGCGTGTCATGTCAAAGGGCGTCACGATCGTGCTGGGCGGGCTCGCCATCGTGGTGGTGGGCGGGGTGGGTGTGCTCGCGTTCACCAAGAACAAGGACACACTGGCGGGGGCGTTCACGTCGCCCGAGCCGGCGGCGGTGGTCGTGCCCGCGGACGCCACGGTGCTCGCCGACGACGTGGAGCCCGGGCACCTGATCGCGGAGATTGTGGGTGTGCGGCGTGAGTCCGACCGGCGTGCGGTCGAGCAGTACTACGCGGGCATGTGGAGCCCCGGGCGCGGGTGGACAGGCGAAGTCGCGGACGTCACGAAGGAACGCTCGGGCGTCGCGCTGCGCCTGTTCTACGCCCAGGGCGGGAGTCTGAGCAGCGGGTTCTACGTCATCGCGGTGATCCCGCGCAACGACGAAGGGATCGAGCCCCGCGACGTGGTCACGGTGCAGGGAAAGATCACGCGTCTGGAGGGGTTGGCAACGATGCCGCTCCCGACGTATCGGGTGGTGCTGGAACCGTCGCGCGTGCTGGCGGTGCGAAAGCCGGGGCGATAGGTGTTACCACCCGCCGCGCCGACCGCCGCCACCACCGCCGCCGAACCCGCCGCGCCCGCCCCCGCCCTCGCGGGGCTTGGCCTCGTTCACGACGAGCGGACGACCGCCGTAGTCCTGGCCGTTGAGGGCCTCGATGGCGGCCTGGGCCTCGGCGTCGTTGGGCATCTCGACGAAGCCGAATCCGCGCGAGCGGCCCGTTTCGCGGTCCATCACGACCTGGGCCGAGGAGACTTGCCCCTTCTGCTCGAAGAGTTCACGCAGTTCCGCGTCGTGCGTGCTGTACGGGAGATTGCCGACGTACAACTTCTTCATGCCGGTGCGCCGCCTCACCCGAGTGCTTCCCCATCTGCGGACACCGAACTCGGCGGACTCGGGGGAACGCCGGCGCGGGCTCACCCGGATCAGCGGGACTGCCCCGCGATGCCTCCGGGAACAGAGAAGAGTGTAGCGGAACTTCAGGGCGCGGGTGCAAGCGGGGCGACGGGACGGACACGGAAGAACTCGCCGGCTTGCGGGGGCGCGCCGTGGAGTGTTGGGTGCAGGTACGTCCCGCGGAGGACATCGGGCTTGTCGACCTCGTCGCGGGCGCCGTGGGTCCGGACCCAGGCGTCGTCGCGCACGCCCGTGACGGCCCATGACACGCGCCCGCCGGGCGCGCCCCCGGCGACGCGGAACCGCCCGTTCTGGGCCGGCTCGGCGACGTGGAGGGTGGGCATGGCTGCGCCGATGGGCGTCAGCGTGTAGGTTTCGTCGCGGTTGATGGACGAGAAGTACGCGGGCAGGTCGATCCAGGCTTCGCCCGCTCCATCGAGCGTGACATTCCCGCGATACACGTTGTACGGCGCGGGGCCTTCGAGCGCGAAGTGATTGAGGTAGCGGTTCGCGGGGTCGAGCGGGTGGTCGATGCGGAACTGCTTGTTGCCGGTTGTGATCGAGTCGCCGATGCTCACCACGCCGAACCCGTCGGCGCTGTCGGCGATGCCCAGCACGCCGTAGGTCTGGCCCGAGGCGCCCGCGGCGTAGCCGAAGACGCCCGCGGCGCCCGGCGAGGTGCTCGAGACCACACCCCAGACGCCGGTGGTCATGCCGCTGGCCGCCGACGCGGCGCCGTAGACGCCCGTGGCCTCGTCGGCGGAGGAATCCACGCGGCCCAGCACGCCCGTGGTCACGCCGCCGGTCGCGACGGCGTGGCCGACGGCGGCGGTGCCCTGGCTGCTGGCGGTGACGGCCCAGAGGCCCCACGCGTCGCCGCTGGTGGCGCTGGCGTACGCGAAGACGCCCCGACCGGTGGTGCTCACGCTCTCGCCCTGGATGCCCAGCGCGGCCCCGGAAGTCGCGCTATTGATACCCACGAGCCCGATGCCCTGCGGGCTGTTCGACCGCGCGAAGAGCCCGAACCCCGGGCCGCTGGCGGAGGTCGAATAGACGTACCCCGCGCGAGCCTGCGAGGTCTCGACGTGCAGCGGGTATTGCGGCGAGGTGATCCCGAGCCCCACGTTGCCCGTGGTGAAGGTCGCGTTGCCCGAGACCAGCGTGAAGGGCGACGCCCCGGCCGGGCCTTGCGGACCCGTTGCTCCGGTCGGGCCGGCGGGGCCCTGGGGCCCGGTGGCGCCGGTCGGGCCCGCGGGGCCCTGGGGCCCTTGCGCACCGGGCCAGCCCGCGGGGCCCTGCACACCCTGCGGGCCGGCTGGGCCGGTCGGTCCCGGCGGTCCGGGTGGGCCCTGCGTCCCGCCGACGCCCTGAAGCGCGAAGAGCGCGTAGGGCGTCGCGGTGAGAACCTGGCGCGGGGTGAGGGTCGTGTACCCGCCCGAGCCGGATGGATGGCGCACGGCGATCTCGAGGTGCCGGGCGTTGCCGTCAAAGGGCGCGAGCCCGAAATCCAGCGTAGCGGCGAAGCGTCCGTCGAACACGGCCACGTTCGCGAGGGTGAGCATGGGCCCGATCTGCGTGCCGCCGGCGGCGCGATCGAAGAGCGTGAGGCGCAGGTCCGCAAGCCCGGTGATGCGCGTGCCGCTCACGAGCACCTCGCCCTGGTACGTGAAGCCCGAGGAGACCGGGCCCTGGGCGTGGGCGTCGGGCGAGAGGCTGGCGAGAACCGCCGCGAACAGGGCGGGAGTGACGAATCTGCGCATGGCGCGGCTCCTGAACGGGCGCGGAAGGCCCGCCAGATACGTCGGACATCGGCGACAGCCGGGCGAGGGGAAGGTGCGTCCGAGAACGAGGGACTAGCGGGAGTTGGCGGCGGGTGCGTGCGCGGCACAGACCTGGCGCAGGGCGTCGGCGAGCGCGTCGACGTCGTCGCGCGTCACGAACGGGCCGAACGAGAAGCGCACCACGCCGCCCGCGAGGGTGCCGAAGGTTTTGTGCGCGCCGGGCGCGCACGTGAGCCCGGTGCGGACGAGGATGCCGAATCGCGCGTCGAGGATGGCGGCGATCTCCGCGGGGTCGAGGTCGTCGTGCGCGAGCGCGAAGACGCCGACGCGCTGCGCCGGGTCCGACGGGCCGACGAGCCGCAGGGCGGCGCAGGGGGCATCGCCCTGGCCGTCGCCGACGGGCCAGTCCGGATGGCGCACGCCCAGGGCGCGGAGCGTGCCCAGCGTGCGGGTGATGAGGTCGAGTTCGTGCGCACGGAGCGCATCGACGCCCTGCGCGAGGATCCACTCCGCGGCGGCGGCGAGCCCGGCGAGCCCGGCGGTGTTGTGGCTCCCCGCCTCGTACCGCTCGGGCATGGTCCGCGGGTGCTCGTCGTGCTCGCTCCATGACCCCGTGCCGCCCTCGCGAGTCGTGGCGACGAAGTGCTCGATGCCCGGGCGGACGTAGAGCCCGCCGGTGCCCTGGGGCCCGAGCAGGCCCTTGTGCCCGGGGAACGCGAGGAGGTCGGGGCGAATCTCCGAGACGCGCACGGGGATGTGCCCGAGCGCCTGGGCCGCGTCGACCAGGAAGAGCACGCCCCGAGCCCGGCAGAGTGCGGCGTACTCGGCGACCGGCTGGATCGTCCCGCCGACGTTGCTCGCCATGTTGGCGGCAAGGAGCAGCGCGGGCGGCCAGTCGTCGAGCACGCGCGCCACGTCGGCGGGAGAGACGAGCCCGGTCGTCGAGTCCGCGGGCACGTGGTCCACGCGCACGCCCTCCTCGGCGAGGGCGTGGAACGGGCGCAGCACGGAGTTGTGGTCCATCGCCGTGGTGACAACGCGCAGCGACGCGGGCGACACGCCGCGGAGGCGGGCGCCGCGCACCACGCCCTTGATCGCCAGGTTGAGCGCGTCGGTGGTGTTCAGCGTGAACACGATCCGCGAGGGGTCCTCGGCGTCGAGCAGCCGCGCGAGCCGCTCGCGGCAGCGCCGGATGACCGCCGCCCCCTCGCGGCTTTCGGCGTACTGCCCCCGCCCGGGCGAGGCCCCCACCGTCGTGGCGTACGACACCATCGCGTCGATGACGCCCGGTGGCTTGGGGAAACTCGTGGCGGCGTTGTCGAGGTACAGGCGGCGCACGAACAACGGTAGTCCGCGGGTTCCGGCCTTGTGCTCCCGCGGGGTGCAGAGAGTCGGCTCAGGCCGCGGGCTTGGGGGCCTTGTAGAACGGGAGCGGCGCGACCTTCGCGGGGATCACGCCCTTGCCGGTGTCGAGTTCGACCTCGGTTCCCGGGGTGTGCAGGGCGCGGTCGAGGAACCCCATGGCGATGCACCCGCCCAGCGTGGGGCTGGGGCAGCCGCTGGTGACGATGCCGACCTCGCGCCCGCCCGCGCGGACGATCGCGCCCTGGCGGGCGGCACGCTTGCCGTCGATGACGAACCCGGCGAGGGTGCGGGGCGGCCCGCCCTCGGCCTTCACCTTCTTGAGCGCCTCCATGCCCACGAACGTCTCGGGGCGTTCGCCCTGGTCCTTGTCGAGGGCGATGGCGAAGTCGATCCCGCAGCAGAGGGCGTTGATGTCCTCGCCCAGTTCGTGCCCGTACAGGGGCATGCCGGCCTCGGTGCGGAGGGTATCGCGGGCGCCCAGCCCGGCGGGGCGCAGGGGCGAGTCGGGCGCTTTCATGTCCACGCCCTGCAGGAGGTACTTCATCGCCAGGCCCACCGCCCCCGAGGGCAGGATGACCTCCACGCCGTCCTCGCCGGTGTAGCCGGTGCGACTTACGATGATCTTCGCGATGAGCAGGTTCTTCACGGCGAAGCGGTAGCGCTTCAGCGTGGGGATCTCGCGGCTGAACTGCCCGATGAGCTGCACGACGCGCGGGCCCTGCAGCGCCACCATCGCCGTGTCGAGCGTCTGGTCGTCCATCTTGAACGAGAGGTCCCACGCGGCCTTCAGCGCCTCGAAGTGCGCGACGATCTTCGCGCGGTTGCTCGCGTTCACGACGACCAGGAACTCGTCGTCGTCGATGCGGTAGACGATCACGTCGTCCTTCACGCCGCCCTGCTCGTTGCAGACCAGCGCGTAGCGGCACTGGCCGGGCTGCATGTCGCTGATGCGCCGGGTGCAGGCCCGCTCGAGGAACCGGCGCGCGTGCCGTCCAGTGAGGCGCAGCCGCCCCATGTGCGAGACGTCGAAGATGCCCCCGGCGCTGCGGACCTGATTGTGCTCCTCGATCAGCCCGAAGTACGTCAGCGGCATCTCCCACCCGGCGAAGTCCACCATGTGGGCCTTGTGGTCGAGGTGGAACTGGTGGAGCGGGGTGCGGTGCAACGGCGGTCTCCTGCGCGAGGGGATGTCAGAACAGACGACAAGTTTAGCGGCGGGCCGACGGGGGCTCCCACGGCGCGTTGTCGATCAGGCGGACCGACCCCGCCCGGGCCGCCACGAGCGCCCGCAGCGGGGAGACGCCCACGCCCGGGGGTTCCAGGGTTTCGGCGTCGCGGACCACGGCGTACTCGGTAGACAGCCCCGCGTCGGCGAGTATGTCGCGCATCGCACGCTCGGCGTCGGCTGGCGTGCCCGCCGCCTGGCACTCGCACAACGCCATCGAGATCGCGCGGGATCGCGCGCGGTCGTCGGGAGACAGAAACCGGTTGCGGCTGCTCATCGCCAGGCCGTCGGGCTCGCGGATGGTCGGCGCGGGCACGATCCGCAGATCGGGGAAGCCACGTGCGGCGAGCGCCGCGATCACGCGGAGTTGTTGCCAGTCCTTCTCACCGAACACCGCCGCGGCCGGGTTGGTGATCGTGAACAGGCGTGCGACCACCTGGCACACGCCCGCGAAGTGCCCGGGGCGATGGCGGTCTTCGAGCCCGGGGGCCGTCGCCACCCGGGGAAGATCGGGCACCGGGGGCGGGGCCTCGGGCGGATAGACCTCCGGCACGTCGGGGGCAAGCACGCACGCCGCCCCCGCGGCTTCGCAGAGCGCGAGGTCGGCGTCGAGCGTCTTGGGATAGCGGGCAAAGTCGGCGGGGTCGTTGAACTGCGTGGGATTCACGAAGATCGTGACCATGCAGCCGGCGGGCAGGTTCGCGTCGCGCGCGAGGTCGGCCCCGCGCCGGATGAGGGCCGCGTGCCCGGCGTGGAGCGCGCCCATGGTCGGGACAAGCACCGGGCGCCCGAGCCGGGCGGCCCGCTCGATGCACGCGCGATGTGTCCGCAGCACCTCCACGGCGCGAGCGTAGCCGGGAACGCGCCCCGGCGGGTGAATAATCACCCGTGCACCCCCACGACGCGCCGACGAACCTGGAGCACGTGCGGACCTGGGTCCGCCGGTTGCGAGCCGCGGCGGGGGCAAGCCTGCCCGAGGCGTGCACGCGCGAAACCTCTCCCGAAGCGTGCGGGGCGTTCATCGACGCCTTCGCCGACGACGCCGGGCACCGGCGCGAGATCGATCGCCCGCTGCTCGCGCGCCTTCTGGGCGTGAACCCCGGCGCTCGCCCGCCCGGCGCGACGCACGAGGCCGCCCTCTGGTGGGCGCTGCACGAGGCCGACCCGCGGGGCTCGCTCGCGGGGATCGACCTCGCGGGCGACGGACGCCTGTTCCCGTCGCTGCGCGAGGTCGGCATCGAGCGCTGGACGGAGGCGGAGTTCGCCGGGGTGCACGCGCTGTCGTGGCTCGCGGGGCGCGTGCCGGGCGCGATCGAGCGCGCGCGCCGGGCGGCTATCTGGCTGATGCGCGAGGTGCAGCCCGACAACGGCACGCACCGCCCGTGGGCGACTCACCTGTTCGTGATGCTCGCGGGCGACGCGGCACTCGACGCGACCGCGCGTGCCGAGGCGGACCTCTACGCCCAGACGCTGCTGCACAACGCGCTGGCCGGGGCCGGGCGGGTGGACCGCTTCTCCGCGTGCATCCTCTGGGACAGCGTCGCGTGGCTGGAAGCGCACGCCGGGGCGTAGATGTGGGGCGTCAGACGGTGCTGGGCTGCTGGGGCGCGTCGGCGATGGTCCAGCGGCGGAGGTCGGCGGCCCAGGGGTCGCGCGGGTCGATCGTCGGGCCATATTTGCCGCGGATCGCCGCGGCGACGAGCCCCATGAACATGGGCTGCGGGCGCAACGGGCGGCTCGTGAGTTCCGGGTGGAACTGGGCGCCGATGAAGAACGGGTGCGTGGGAGCACCGGCGGGGGCGCTCGCGTCGCCCGGGCGCCGGAGTTCGAGCACCTGCATGATGGGGCGCGTGGGGTGGCGACCGGAGAAGACCAGGCCCCCTGCCTCGAGGCGTTCGATGTACGCGGGCTCGACCTCGTAGCGGTGGCGGAATCGCTCGCGGACGAGCGGGCGCCCGCCGAAGAGCATGTGCGCGAGCGTGCCGGGGACGATCTGCACGTCCTGGGCGCCCAGGCGCATCGTGCCGCCGAGCCCCTCGATGCGCTTCTGCTCGGGCAGTTCGCTGATGACCGGATCGGGCGTGGAGGGGGCGAACTCGGTGGAGTGAGCCGCGCGCAGGCCCAGGACGTTGCGGGCGAACTCGATGACCGCGACCTGGAACCCCAGGCAGATGCCCAAGTAGGGCATGCCCCGCTCGCGGCAGTAGCGGACGGCGGCGATCTTGCCCTCGACGCCCCGCGTGCCGAACCCGCCCGGGACGATCACGCCGTCGAGCCCGTCCATGAGGGTCGCGACGTCGGCGTCGGTGACGTTCGTGGTTTCGAGCCAGTCGAGCGATACGCGCGTGCCCAGGTGGGCGCTGCAGTGCTCGCAGGCCTTGTCGATGCTCGCGTAGGCGTCGCGCAGCCCGGCGTACTTGCCCAGCACGCCGATGCGGACCTCGCGGGCCTTGGGGGCGGTGAGCCGGCGGACGAAGTGCATCCACTTCTCGCGCGGGGCGTCCTCGTGGGCGGTGTCGACGCGGTCGTGCAGGTTCAGGATCGAGAGGATCTCGCGGTCGATGCGGTCGTGCCGGAGTTCCTCGGGGATGGTGTAGATGCTCTCGCGGTCGTGGAGCGAGAAGACCCGCTTCAGCGGGACGTTGCTGAACATCGCGATCTTCTGGAGCACCTTGGGCGACACGGGGCGGCTCGCCCGGCAGGCGATCAGGTGCGGCTGGATGCCGGCTTCGAGGGCCGCCTTGATGCCGAGCTGGGCGGCCTTGCTCTTCTGCTCGCCCAGGGCCGGGGGCTCGATGATGTACGTGAGCGCGACGAAGCAGACGTTGCCGGGTCCTTCCTCGAAGGCGAGTTCGCGCATCGCCTCGATGTAGACGCCGTTCTCGTAGTCGCCGACGGTCCCGCCGACCTCGACGAAGACGACGTCGGCGGAACGGACGCCGTCGCCCCGCAGGGCGAGTTCGCGGAGTTTGCGTTTCACCTCGCCCGTGACGTGGGGGATCCACTGGACGTCGCGCCCGAGGTAGGCGCCGCGGCGTTCGCGCTCGAGGATCTCGCCGAACAGGCGCCCGGAGGTGGTGAAGTTCCAGCGGGTGAGGCTCTGGTCGAGCAGTCGCTCGTAGGTGCCCAGGTCCATGTCGCACTCGGTGCCGTCGTCGAGCACGAAGACCTCGCCATGGCGATAGGGGTTCAGCGTCCCCGAGTCCATGTTGAGGTAGCCCTCCATCTTGATGGGGGCGACGACGAGCCCTTTGTCCTTGAGCATCTTCGCGAGGCTGCTGGTGAAGATGCCCTTGCCGAGCCCGGACATGACGGTGCCCAGCACGACGACGTACTTGTGCTGCCCGCGGACATACCCGCCGGGGATGGGGCTGTAGAACTCGGAGTCGGCGCCCGCGTTCTCGTTCTGCTCGGCGAGCGAGGAGGGACGGTGGCCGTGCGTCATTTCGGGGGGAACCGAGGCGGGACGCGGGGCGCCCTGGCTCGGCTGGGGGTCATCGCTCGCGGGCGCGGGGGGCATGTCTCATCGTACCACAACGCCGAGGCGGATGCGACGAGAATCGACAGACGCCCGAACCGTCCCGCGGGCCGTACGCTCTGTCCCGGGCACCCCGACCGGGCGGCCCGGAGGGCTGCCGCCGATGCGTCCGAGTTGGGCTGTGTGCGCGTGCCTGGTGGGGGTGATGCTGGCCTGTGGGGCCGCGGGCGCCCAGCCCGCCGACCCGCGGATCGACCCCGAGACCGGGCGTTCCAACGCCCGCTGGCCCACGCCCCGGCGGTTCGACCACCTGCACATGCGCCTGGAAGTGCGGTTCCCCGACATGGCCCTGGCAGAACTGGAGGGGGTACAGCACCTGCGAGTGACGCCGATCGGCGTGGAACGGGGCGTGCTGGAGTTGGACTGTCGCGGGCCGCAGGTCTCGTCGGTACTGGTGGATGGCGCGCCGGCGCCGTTCGAGGTCGTCGGCGGGAAACTCCGGATCACGTTCCCCGGGCCCGTGCCCCCGGGGCGCGAGGTCGCGTGCACGATCGCCTACACGCTCGACTTTTCGGCCAACCGGGGCGAGGGGCTGACGTGGGCCCGCCCCCGCGCCGAGGCGACGAGCCCGTCGCGGGCCGCCCCCATGGTCCACGCGCAGGGGCAGGCGGAACTGAACTCGATGTGGTTCCCGTGCCATGACTTTCCGAACGAGCGTCTGACGACCGAGATCATCGCGGACGTCGAGGACGAGTTCGACGTGGTCTCGAACGGGCGGCTCGTCTCGCGCGAGCCCGCAGGCGAGGGGCGGACCCGCTGGCACTGGTCGCAGGACACGCCGCACGTCAACTACCTGGTGACAATCGCGATCGGGAAGTGGCACGTCGAGGACGTGGGGGGTGAGGCGAGCGCCCGCCCGGGGCTGGCGATGCCGGTGTACGTCGATCACGCCGACGCCGCCAACATCGCGCCGATCTTCGGCGGCACCGCCCCAATGATGGCGTTCTTCGAAGAACTCTTCGGCGAGCCCTACCCGTGGCACCAGTACGCGCAGGTCTGCGTGCGCGGGTTCGCGGCGGGGGGAATGGAGAACACGGGCTGCACGCTGTTGATCGACTCGACCAGCCGAAGCAGCCGGCCCGGCGCGCGCGACGACCTCATTGCCCACGAACTGGCCCACCAGTGGCTGGGGAACCTGCTGACGTGCAACTCGTGGGAGCACCTGTGGCTGAACGAGGGGTGGGCGAGTTACGCCGAGTGCCTGTGGGAAGAGCACAAGGCCGGTCCCGACGCCGACGCGGCGAAGCGGGCCTATCTCCGCGCGGTCGTGGGCTACGTGCGTGCCCAGCGGGCGCGGAACCGGGCGCGGGCGCCCGAGTATCCGCCGATGGCCTCGAACCTCTACGCGAACCCCGACGACGTCTTCGGCAAGGCCGACGACGTGTACGCGAAGGGCGCGCTCGTGCTCCACATGCTCCGGATGAAACTCGGCGATCGCCCGTTCTTCGACGGGACGCGTGCGTACATCCGCGCACACCGCCAGGGCACGGTCGAGACGAGCGACTTCCGCAGGGCGCTGGAACGCGCCAGCGGCAGGAACCTCGAACAGTTCTTCGACCAGTGGGTGTACCGCCCGGGGCTGCCCTCGATCGCCGCGGACTACGCCTGGGACGACGCGTCCTCGACCCTCCGCGTCGCGATCGAGCAGACCCAGGCCATCGACCCGTATAACCCGCCCTACCGGCTCGACCTCCCGCTCCGCGTCACCTACGCGGACGGCGCTGTGGAGTGGCAGACGATCCCCGTCCGATCACAGACTTCGTCCGCATCTTTCGCGCTCCGCGCCCGACCGACCCAGGTGAGCATCGACCCGGAGATCACCCAGGCCTCACGCCTCGAGATCCGCACGCCGCTGGAACCCGCCGGGGGCGGCTGAGCACCCCGCGCCACCACGATCGCACTCTTCCACAGGAGACCGCTCCGCATGCAACGCGTCACACCCCTCGGCACGCTCCTCGCCGCACCGTGTGTTGCCCTCGCCGCGCCGACGTTCGTCGGGGGCGACGGCTGCGAGTGCGGCTCGCCCTGGCACCACAGCGCGCTCCCGCAGATCGTCCACGCCGACCGCACCTACCCGCCCGACGTGCCGGCGGACTTCACGCACATGACCCTCGACATCATGATCGAGGACATGAACACGCCCCGCTTCCACGCGACGCAGCGCCTCACGTTCGCGCCCATCGGCACGGCGCTCACGACGCTCGCGATCGACGCGAAGGCGCTCCACGTCGATGCCGTCGCGGCCGAGCGATACACGACGACGTTCACCGCCGACGGCTCGAAACTCCGCGTGGTCTTCGATCCCCCCGTGCCCGCGGGCGAATCGGTCACGCTCGTCACGTCGTACCGCGTGGACGACCCGCCGCTGGGGCTGATCTGGACCCCCGAGAGCCCGGCCTGGCCCGGGCGCGCCGCGCAACTGCACACCCAGGGGCAGACCGAGACGAACTCGTACTGGTTCCCGTGCCACGACTACCCGAACGACCGGCTGACGACCGAGATCATCGTGACCGTGCCGCGCGACTTCATGGCGGTCTCGAACGGGCGGCTCGTCTCGCACACGAAGATCATCCGCACGCGCGACCGCGACGACGGCACGACCGAGATGGTGCCCGCCGAGCGGTTCCACTGGCTCCAGGACACGCCCCACGTGCCCTACCTCGTGTCGCTCGTCGTAGGCAAGTTCGACGCGGTCGATCTCGCCGGCTCGCCCGTGCCCGCGCGGGTGTACGCACCGCTGGGGCGCGGGGCCGACGTGCCGGGCACTTTCGGGCGCACCGGCGCGATGATCTCGTACTTCGCGCGCGTGCTGGGGCACCCGTACCCCTGGCACCGCTACGACCAGCTCGTGGTCTGGAACTTCGCGCACGGCGGGATGGAGAACACCAGCGCCACGACCCTGCACGAGAACGCCGTGATCCGCCGGAGCGCGCTGGTCGACCACGACTTCGACGGGCTCATCGCGCACGAACTCGCGCACCAGTGGTTCGGAAACCTCGTGACCTGCAACTCGTGGGAGCACATCTGGCTCAACGAGGGCATGACGACCTTCATGAACACGCTGTGGTTCGAGGAACGCGACGGACGCGACGCCTACCTCGCGCGCCTGCGCGACACCTACGACGCGCTCAGCGCCAACGACAAGCCCGAGGCACCCGCCGCCCAGGGCATGGCGAGCAAGGTCTACCGTGATTCGTGGGAGACCTTCCGACGCCCCGCGAACCCGTACTCCAAGGGCGCGAGCGTCATGCACATGCTCCGCGCGAAACTCGGCGACGACGTCTTCTTCCGCGGGCTCGCGGAGTACATCAACCGCCACAAGTTCTCGACCGTCGAGACCAGCGACCTCCGACGGGCGTTCGAAGACGTCAGCGGCGAGACGCTGGAGCAGTTCTTCGCGCAGTGGGTCTTCCGCCCCGGCGTGCCGTCGCTCGTGGTGTCGCCATCGTGGGACGGCCAGACGCTCACCATCCCCGTCGAGCAGGTCCAGAACATCAACCCCGACAACCCGGCCTTCGAGTTCGACCTGCCCGTGGTCGTGGGACAGGCCGGCGGCCAGCCGGCGCGGGCGGTCGTGTCCGTGCGCGGGCGCTCGGCGAGCGCGAGCATCCCGCTGGCCGCCGAGCCGCTGTGGGTCGCCATCGACCCCGACCTCAGCGTGCTCTGCGCGATCGACCTGCGCGTGCGCGAGGCGTCGGCCATCGCCCTGCTCCAGAACGGTCCGACGCTCCCTGCACGCGTCCAGGGCGCCCGCCGGCTCGGAGCGCTGCACGTCAGCGACGCGGGCACGACGCTCGCCACAGAGGCCCTGCGCAGCGTGCTGCTCGACACCCGCGCCCCCACGCCCCTGCGCGTCGAGGCCGTCCGCGCGCTCCTCGCCCGCGGGGCCGAAGTCGACCTGCGCACCGCCGCGACCGGCGCGGTCGATCGCTGGGAGGTGCGTGAAGCCACCACCCGCGCCCTCGCGACCATCCTCAAGAACGCGGGCGAGCGCGCCGACCCCGCGATGCGCGAGCGCATCCTCGGGCAACTCGCCGAGCGCGCATCACGCGACCCGAGCCTCAAGGTCCGCGCCGCGGCCATCACCGGGCTCGGGCAGGTCGGGGCCCTCGAGCACCTGACGCTCCTGGAGCGCGCCCTCGCCGCCGACTCGCAGGGCGACATCGTGCGCCAGGCGGCGATCGAGGCCCAGGCCCTGCTCGACACGCCCGCGTCGCTCCGCGCGGTGCTCCCGTTCGCCCGCCCGGGGAACGACTCTCGCACCCGTGCGGTCGCGGTCGAGGCGGCGGCACGACTCGCACGCCACGACCGGGCCGCGGTGGTCGACCTCGCGAGCACGCTCCTGAACGACCGTGAACTCCGCACGCGCCGGGCCGCGGGCGAGGCGCTCGTCACCCTGCGCGACCCGCGCGGCCTGGCGGCGCTCCAGCAGCGTCTGGCCGTCGCGCGCGGGCCCGACGATCGGCGCATGGTCGAACGCTGGATCGAGGCCTTCGAGCAGGGCGCGGCGCGGTAAACCCGCGTTCCATCCCGCACGCACGCGGGGCGGGCTACTGCTGGGCGCTCGTCCAGCGCGCGACGAACGCGTCGTACTGCGCGGGCGTGTCGATGCCGGCGGTTCGCACGTCGCGCACCGCGACGCCGATCCGCACGCCGTGATGCAGCAGGCGGAGTTGTTCCAGCAGTTCGCAGCGCTCCGCGGGCGAAGGCTCCAGCGAGACATAGCGGCGGAGCGTGCCCGCGCGGTACGCGTAGATCCCCACGTGGCGCAGCGGCGCCGCGGGCTCGCCACCCTCGCGCGGGAAGGGGATGAGCGCCCGCGAGAAGTACAGCGCGCTCCCGTCCGCCGCCAGCACGACCTTCACCAGGTTCGGGTCGCGCGGGTCCTCGCCGGGCGCGAAGGGCGACGCGACCGTGCCCACGCCCGGGCGAGCCGCGGCGTCCACCGCCGCGTCGATCACCGACGGCTCGATCTCGGGCTCGTCGCCCTGCACGTTCACGATCATCGCGTCGTCGCCGAGCGAGAGGCGATCCGCCGCCTCCGCCAGGCGGCTCGTGCCGTTGGGGTGCTCACCGGTCAGCACGCTCTCCCCGCCGAACGCACGCACGGCGTCGGCGACCTCGGGCGCGTCGGTCGCCACGACCACCCGTGCCACGCGCGACGCGGCACGCGTCCGCTCCCACACGTGGCGGATGAGCGGCCTGCCCGTCGCCGTCGCCAGCACCTTCCGCGGGAAGCGTGTCGAGCCCAGGCGGGCGGGGATGATCGCGATCGCCTGCGTCACGAGCCCTCCCCCCAAGCCCTCCCCCCACGACTGCCGCTTCACGCGCGGGTTACACCTGAGGTCTGGCCGCCCGCAGGTCCGCGAGCAGCTTCTTGATCGCGTCGCGCCGCGACCGGATGTCCATGTACCCGATCTGCTGGAGCGCGATCGACGACGCGAGCCGGTCGGCCTCGACCGCCGCCTCCAGATCACGATCCTGCTCGCCCTTCGCCTGCAAGGCGCTCATCAGCCAGTAGCGCAGTTCCAGGTTTACGTCGGGCAGCAGGTCCTTCATCTCCAGCGCCGTGCGGAGCGCGCCAATCCCCTCGTCGTTCCAGCCGATCTTGAGAAACGACTGGCCCAGCAGGCTCAGCGACGCCCCGCGGTTGCGCGGCTCGTGCTGCGCCTCCTGGAACTGCTCGATCGCCTCGTGATAGTTGCCCAACTGGAAGCACCGCTTCGCGTACTCGAACTTCCGCGTCAGGTCCGTCGGGTACTCCTCGCACTGCTTCTTGTACTCGCTCGCCTCGAGTTCCAACGCCTCCCGCGCGGCCTGCTCGTGCATCCGCGCGAGCATCGCGCTGTCGGGCGACTTCTCCAGCATCTGCTTGAGTTCGAGCGCCTTGCGCCGCGCCTGACGAACCCGGATCAGCCCCGCGAGTTCACGCCAGCGGAACGCCCTGCTGATCTCGTAGGCCTGCAGGTACAACGCGTACGCCTTCTCCTCGTCCTCCGGGCGACCGCGCTCCAGCAGCAGTTTGGCGTACTTCTCGATCGACGGCACGTCGCCCGGACGCTTGATGTGCTCGTCCTCCGCCGCCGACAGCAACCGCTCGATCGTGTCCTCGGTCTTCACGATCCGCTCGGCCTCTTCCAGGTGGCGCTGCTTGGTCGCGTCGCGGATGTTCGCGCGGAAGCCTCCGGACTGCCCCGTCTGGTCGTACCCGCCACGCGTCATCGTCGCCTGCGCCGCCAGGCTGCGGATGTACGCCGTCAGTTCGCCGTCGGTGGGGTCAAGTTTCTGCGCGTGCTCCGCGGCGACGATGGCCTTGTCCGCCGCCCCCACCGACGAGAGCGACTGGGCGATCTTCATCAGCAGGTCCTTGCGGGGCTTCTTCTCCTTGAGGGCCGCGCCGATCGCACGCACCCCGACCCACGCCGCCACTTCATCGAGCTTCACCTTCGCCGTCGCCTCGACCGCGCGGACCGCGAGCACCGCGTCGGTCGGGCGCATCGCCCACTCCAGCAGGGAGAGCAGGTAGCGGTCCACGTCGGACTTGCCCGACACGCCCCGCACGACCTCCTTGCTCACGCCCTTCTTGCTCGCCGGGTCCGACAGGAACGCCGCCGCCGCGCCGAAGAACCCCTCCACCCCGGTCATGCTCCCCGGGTCCCAGCGCAGCCCGCTCAGCCACAACTGCATCGCGTACTCGTAGTTGCCCGTTTCCTGCACGGCCTTTGCGTGCTGGTAGAACTTCGCCGCCTTCTCGGGCTGCGCCTCGACCGGTGCCGCACCCTCGGGCGCGCCCGCCTTCGCCGCCACGGGCTTGGGCGCCTCGTCCTTGCGGGGTTCTTCCTTCTTCGGCTCGTCCTTCTTGTTCCCGAACAAACCCACTCGCGTGTCCTTCCCCGCGCCCGAGGCGCGTCCTGCGAGAATCTGCTCGTCGTCCCTGGCGTCCGGCCCGACGGATGTGGCCCGGCGAGGCTGGCCCGCCGTTGTGGGGTGTGCCCCGGGGCGACGTCGCCGGGAGAGTCGCCATTGTAGTGACCAGCCCGCGTTCCCGCACGCCCGCACGCCGTCACTCTCATACCATCCGCGGATGCCCGTGGATCCGTCGACCCTGCGCGTTGTTTCCTACCCGGACCCGGTCCTCCGGAAACCCGCCGCCCCCGTGCCCCCCTCCGACGAGGTCCGGGCCGTCGCTCGCCGGATGATCGAACTCATGCACGAGCACAACGGCATCGGGCTCGCCGCCCCGCAGGTCGGACTCCCCTGGCGGCTGTTCGTGACCTTCGTCCCCCCCACCGACGAGCGCCCGCTCGGCGCCGACCCCCTTCAGGCCGACGCCGAGGCCCGGGTCTACCTCAACCCCACTTTTTCCGACCCCGAAGGGCCCCTGGAGCCCCTCGAGGAGGGGTGCCTCTCGCTGCCCGACGTCCAGGGAACCGTCCTGCGCCCACGCTCCATCACCATCGACGCCCTCGACGAGCACGGCACGCCCATCCATCGCAGGGGCTCGGGACTCCTCGCCCGCTGCTGGCAGCACGAGTTCGACCACCTCGAAGGCGTGCTGATCATCGACCGCATGCCGCCGATCCATCGGATGAAGAACCGCGGCGTACTCCGCGACCTCGAAGCCGAGTACGAGATGAGCCGGGCTCCGCGCCCGGGACGCCGATGACAACCCCGCGCCCCGACGCGGTCGTCTTCTTCGGGTCCGGCGCGTTCGGCCTGCCCACACTCGAACGCCTTGCGGCCTCCGGACGGGTCGTTGGGGTCGTGTCCCAGCCCGATAAGCCCTCGGGGCGGGGAGGCACGCTCACCCCCACGCCCATCGCCGGCTGGGCCCGCCAGCACCTGCCGGGTGTGCCCGTGCTCACCCCCGCGTCGTGCAACGCTCCCGACGTGCGCGACGCCATCCGCGCCCTGCCCGCCCGCGACTGGGTCGTCATCGCCTTCGGCCAGAAACTCGGGGCCGCTCTCCTCGCCGACCGCTTCGCCATCAACCTCCACGCGTCGCTGCTGCCCCGGTGGCGCGGGGCGGCCCCCATCAACGCGGCGATCGTCGCGGGCGACCTCGAAACGGGGAACTCGGTCATCACCCTCGCCGACCGCATGGACGCCGGGCTCGTCCTCGGGCAGTCCCGCCGCCCGATTCCGCCCGAGGCCACCGCGGGGGAACTGCACGACCTGCTCGCGGCCGACGGGCCCGACCTCGTCGAGCACGTACTGGCCCAGCACGGCGCAGGCACGCTCGTGCCGGTCACGCAGGACGAATCGCTCGTGACCATCGCCCCGAAGATGACCAAGGCCGACGGCTGGGTGGACTTTGCCCGCCCTGCGGAGGAATGCCGGGCGCGGATCAACGGGCTGTCGCCCTGGCCGGGCGTGACGGCGAACTTCCGGGGCGAGCCGCTGCGCCTGGTGAGGGCGAGCACGTCGATGGAGGGCGTCCCGTCGCCGATCCCCGAGACCGCCGCAACGCTCGCCAAGAGTGAATCCCCGGGCGTGCTGATGTCGGGGCGCGAGGGTCTTATCGCCTGCGGCGGGGGCACCGTGCTCCGTATTCTGGAAGTGCAGGCGCCGGGGCGTCGTGCGATGCCCTGGCGGGAGTTCGCGAACGGACAGCGCGTGGAATCCAAAGAAGTGCTGGCAGGAGGCCGCCCGACGTGCTGACCCTGTGGGACCTTCTCGAGCCGGTGGCGCGGGTGTTTCGCCCGAAGGCATCGCCGCCGGCCCGCGCGAAGGCACAACCCCGCGCACGCACGGCTCCGCATGGTGCCGGGCCCGCCGCACGCCGCACTCGCTCAAGCACGCGCCCGGGCAAGCCCCGCGCCGCCGAGCGCTACGAAGCAATCGTCCGCACGCTCCTCGACACGCACGGTATCCGCGTGCGCAAATGGCGAACGTCGAGTTCGGGCGTGGCGGTGGTGCTGCGCTACCGCGACGGCACGATCGGGCGGTACATCGAGTGCCCGCGCCCACGGGGCACGCTCTCGCTCGCCATCGCCCTCCACGAGATCGGGCACCACGTGCTGGGCGTGGGCTCGATCTCGCCCCGCTGCCTGGAGGAGTGGGCCGCATGGGACTACGCGCTCCGCACGATGGAAGCGCACGGCGTGCCGGTGACGGACCGCGTGCGCCGGCGCGTGGACCGCTCGCTGCGCTACGCCGTGGACAAGGCGCGCCGGCGCGGGCTCACAACGCTTCCGCCGGAGTTGGCTCCATACGCGGGGCCGGCGTAGGCTCGGCGCCCTTCGACGCGCGCCGGGGAATGATCACCTCGCGCGGCCGCACCCAGACCCAGCGCAGCAAGAGCAGCCAGACGACCGCGACGGGCGTCCAGTAGACGATCTGCACCCAGCGCAGGGCGCGGGAAGACCAGGACTCGACGGAGTTCACGCCGGGCAGCGAGAAGAGCGCCCTCGACGCGATTGCCTCGCGCACGTGCCGATGCACAAGAGCCGCGGATTCGTCGAGCATGGGATCGTCCTGGCGCGTCGTGCACGCGGCGAGCCAGGCGCGGATGTCCTCGGGCGCCAGCATTTCGGGCGAGCGTGAGCGCGCGCCGCCGGGGGCGAAGAGGTCCGTGGGGTACGCGCCCCGCCCGCGCTGCGGGTGGCGGACCTCGAAGCGGCCCGAACGCCCGCCCGGCACGTGCACGCGGTAGGTCATGCGGAACGTCGCGCCCGACCACTCACGCCGGTTCCTCGATGAATCGTTGGCGATGAAGAACGCGCCGTACGCCTTCTTCCACGTCGCCTCGCCCGAGATGGTCGTGCCGCCGTTCAGCGGGAGCGTGCCGGAGAACACGCTGCTGCGCACCTCGACCTCGGGCGTGTGGATGCGCACGAAGAACCAGCCGGCGAGCGGGAGCAGCAGGAGCACGCACAGCGCGAGGACGGACAATCCGCGGGCGGGATAGCGCCGGACGCTCTGTGTCGCCGGGGCCCACGCGCCGGGCGTAAGCGCGACGCCGCACTCGGGGCAGATGCGACGGGCGGGGTCGTCGAGCGGAAGGCCCGTGACGTCGTAGCCGCAGGCGAGACAGCGGGCGAACTCGTTCCCGCGGATGCGCCGGCCCGTGATCGCGCGTACCGAGAGAACGAGCGCAATGGCCAGCGCGCCCATGAGAAACGGAAGGATGAAGACTTCGCCGCCGATCATGGAGGGCCGACACGTCCCGGGGGCGATTCGAACGCCCGACCTGCCGCTTAGAAGGCGGCTGCTCTATCCACCTGAGCTACCGGGACCTCGCGGAAACTCTAGCGCGGGGGGCGGCCCGCACCCGTGTACCGCCGGGCCCGGAGCGGGTTGCGGGCGGGTTGCGGGCTGGGTTGCGGGCGGGTTGCGGGCGGGTTGCGGGCGGGAGGGCGGCGGGCGCCCCTACCTTCCCGCGTGCCGACGATCCCCTTCGAGAAGGTGCACGGGCTCGGGAACGACTTTGTGCTCGTCGATGCGCTGACCGACGCGACGCTCGGCGCGCTCGCGTGGAGCGACCTCGCCCCCGCGCTCTGCGACCGGCACACGGGCGTCGGGGCCGACGGCGTGCTCGTGCTCGGTCCCGCCACGCGCCCGGGCACGCACGCCCGCATGCGCATCATCAACGCCGACGGCGGCGACGGCGGGATGTGCGGCAACGGCATCCGCTGCGCCGCCCGGCACCTCGTCGAAATACACGGGCTTTCCCCGCCGCTTGTGATCGAGGTCGGCGAGCACGACTATCGCATCGACGTGCGCTGGCACGACGGCGCGTTCGTGGCGACGCGCGTGGCGATGGGCGTGCCCACGCTGCCCTGGGGCGGGCCCGAGCTGACGCCGTCCGCGCTGCGGGACTCGTGCGCGCGTGCCTCGCCCGGCTGGGCGGCGGCGTGCGGGCTTGACGATCGCTCCGTGCGCGTCGAGGTGCCCAACCCGCACGCGGTGTTCTTCGCCGCTGACGTGGCGCGCGTGCCGCTGGATGTCGTCGGCCCGGTGATCGAACGCCACCCGCTGTTCCCGAGCCGGACCAACGCCCAGTTCGTGCAGGTGCTGGGGGCCGGGCATCTGCGGGTGCGCACGTGGGAGCGCGGCGCGGGCATCACCCGCGCGTGCGGCACGGGCGCGTGCGCGGCGCTCGTCGCGGCGAATCTCGCCGGCCTGTGCGGGCGTCAGGCCGCGGTCGACCTGCCCGGGGGCACGCTCGACATCGCGTGGCGCGAGGACGGGTGCGTCGAGATGGAAGGCCCCGCGGCCCGCGTGTTCAGCGGCGTGTGGCAGCATCGGTAGCGGAGTTGCCCGCCGTGGGCTGAGCCGTGATCGGGTTCACGCGGATGAAGCCCGCGTCGTCAAAGCGGACGACGAAGTCCGGGTTGATCTTGCGATCGGGGATGGGGTAGTCGGTGGTGATGACCTGAGCCCCGCTGGCCTTGGCCGCCTCGAAGCGCGAGAGATCGCCCGCGCGGGGCTCGCGCGTGTCGGCGTCGGCCCGGGTGCGCACGAGGTAGCCCCGCGTCACCAGGTCGCGGATGCGGGCCTGCTCGCGCACTGGGTCGTTGATGATGAGCACCGCGGCCTCGGGCTCGCCGGGCGGGGCCGTCACGAAGAACACGCGTCCGCGGCACGACGGATGCCCCTCGACGTACCGCTCGCGCACCGCCCGCCCCTCGTCGAGCACGAACAGGTAGCGCCCGCGGAGCGCCCCCACGCTCGGCCAGCCGCGCGCGAGGATCGCGCCCTCGAGGGTCGCGTCGCTGCCCCGCACGAGGTCGGGCGTCACGAGGTGTTCGTCGCCCAGGTGCGTGCGGATCGTCGCGTCGAGGGCGGCGAAGGCGTCGCGCGTGAACTCGGCACAGTCGGTCCCGCCGGGGAAGCGGCTCTTCCCGCTCTTGCAGTTCATCGTGACGATCACCGGCTCGTGCCCCGGGTTCCGGCGCGACCACGCGCGCATCTCGCGGAGGTACGACGCGAGGTCGTGGTGGTGCGAGCGGAAGTCGAAGTCGGGATCGTGGATCACCTTGAAGCCGGGCGTGTCGAGCGCGCCGTCGTGATTGAACGGCACCGGGCGCGTTCCGGCGAGGGCGAGCAGGCGGTTGCCCAATGGCGAGGCGTACCGCCCGCCGTCGGGGTCCCACGCGATGTCGAGTTCGAGGTTCCTCACGCCAAGGTTGAGTTGGTCAGTGACGACGAGGTGCGTGTAGTCGATGGCCTCGGCCTGATCACGCCGGGTCGCGGCGATCAGGGCCAACAGCGCCGGCTCGGGGGCGACTTTGTACGAGTTGTGCGTGCCGATGACCTGGACATGGTTCAGCGGCAGGGCGGCGAAGCGGGACGCCAAAGGCGGCGCGGACTCGCGCGGCGTGCTCGCACACGCACCGAGCACGAGTACGCCGAGCAGGGAGATGAGAATGGGCAACGAACCCGGTACGAGCCGAATCAATGGAGCCATGCGATCCGAGCGTACACCGCGCCGCACGGGGACAGGTATGCGTGCCTTTGCGCCGCGCTCACACGCGACGGGGCGGCCCTACCACTCCGGCCCCCCGGTGTACCGCCCGTAGACATCGGCCATCGCCTGCACCATCTCGCCCAGCGTGCAGTTGGCGAGCGCGCCGTTCACCAGCGCGGGCATGACGTTCGTCGGGTGCAGGCCGTAGTTCCAGTCCGCCCGATCGCCGGTGCTGACGGCCGGCGCCGGCGCCGCGACCGCGAGCGTGACGCCCGCCGCCTCGAGCGCGGGGAACGCCGCGGGCTCGCCCCGGCAGACCTTGCGGATGGCGTCGAGGGCGGCCTTCACGCCCGCGGGGTCGCGCCGCTTCTTGAAGTCCGCCAGCCGCTCGTTCTGCTGCGTCTCGACCGAGTCGGGGATCACCAGGATGTCGATCGGGCGCTTCTCGTCGGGGTCGACGTACGCGTTCACGCCGACGATGAGGCGGTCCCCGGCCTCGCACTCTTCGCTGAAGCGGTAACTCGCCTCGGCGATGGAACGCCGGAAGTACCCGCGGTTGATGCCGTTCACCACGCCCCGCCCGTAGGTCTTGCGGGGCTGGTACGCCGGGTGCTCGACGAGCGGCGTGCCCGGATCAACCGCCCGGGCCGGGCTGCGCCAGTCGCGGTACTCGCCCATCGCGTCGATCTCGTGGATGAGGTCGAGCGCCGCCCGCTCCATTGTGTCGGTGAGTTGCTCGACAAACCACGAGCCCCCGAGCGGGTCGGCCACGCGCGTCACGCCGGTCTCGTGCGCCAGGATCTGCTGCGTGCGCAGCGCGACGGTAACGGCCTGCTCGGTCGGCAGGCCCAGCGTCTCGTCCATGCTGTCGGTGTGCAGGCTCTGGCACCCGCCCAGCACCGCGGCCATCGCCTGGTATGCGACGCGCACGATGTTGTTCAGCGGCTGCTGCTCGGTCAGGCTGCACCCGGCGGTCTGCACGTGCGTCTTCATGTACCACGAGCGCTCGCTGGGGGCGCCGTAGCGCTCGCGCATCACGCGGGCCCAGATGCGCCGGGCCGCGCGGAGTTTGCACACTTCCTCGAAGAACTCGTTGTGGCTGTTGAAGAAGAACGACAGGCGCGGGGCGAAGGCGTCGAGGCTCAGCCCGCGCTCCATCGCCGCCTCGACGTACTCCATCCCGTCGCGCAGCGTGAACGCCAGTTCCTGCGGCGCGGTGCTCCCCGCCTCGCGGATGTGGTACCCGCTGATGGAGACGCTGTTCCACTTCGGCACGAACCGGCTCTGGAACTCGATCGTGTCGACCACGAGCTTCACGCTCGGCTCGGGCGGGTAGATGAACTCGTTCTGGCTGTGGAACTCCTTGAGAATGTCGTTCTGGAGTGTCCCGCCCAGGCTGCCCCACGAGATGCCCCGCTGCAGCGCATGGCCGAGGTACATCGCCCAGATGACCGCGGCCGGGCCGTTGATCGTCTGGCTGACCGTCACCTTGTCCACGGGGATCTCGGCGTACAGCCGGTGCATGTCCTCGATGGTGGCGATCGCCACGCCGCACTTGCCGACCTCGCCGATCGAGAGTTCGTCGTCGCTGTCGCGCCCCATGAGCGTGGGCAGGTCGAAGGCGGTGGAGAGTCCCGTGTTGGCGGCTCCACCCTTGCCGAACTGCGCTTGCTCCAGCAGGTACTTGAACCGGCGGTTCGTGTCGTCGGCGCTCCCAAACCCGGCGAACTGGCGCATGGTCCACAGACGCGTGCGGTAGCCCTGCGGGAACAGGCCCCGCGTGTAGGGGTAGCCCCCGGGCGAAGGCAGGTCGCGGTCCATGTGGCCGATCGCCTCGGGCTCACGGAAGCCCTGCGCCGCCGGGCCGTACGCGGAATCGAGCACGACGCCGCTGATCGTGACGGCGTGAGGATCGACCTTGGGCGGCACGGACGCAACGCTCGGGCGGGGGGTCGTGGTCATGGTCCGCAAGTGTAGGGTTCTGCCCCCACCCGCCGGGTAGGATCAGGTCGTGCCGAGCCCCCCTTCGAACCACCGGCGAGCCGCCCTGCTCGGGGCCGTTGCGCTGGGCGTGCTCCTCGCGGCGGTCGGGCTCCAGAAGGTCTGGTCGATCGACGTCTGGTGGCAACTCCGCAACGGGCAGTGGATCGTCGAGCACCTCGACGTGCCCGACCAGCAGATGTACTCGTGGACCAACCCGGGCACGCCCCTCCGCGAGATGCGCTGGCTCTACTGCGCGGCTCTCTACCTCTGCTTCGACCGGCTCGGCGACTGGTCGCTCACGATCGTCCAAGCCCTGGGCGTCTGGGCGGCGTGGGGCATCACCCTCTGGCCCTTCCGGCGATTGCTGCACCACCCGCTCGCCGTCGCGATCCTGGCCCTGGGCATCGCCGCGGGGCTTGGGCGCTGGGTCATGCGCCCGGAACTGGCGACCTACGTGGGCGTGGCCCTCTCGCTCGCGCTGCTGGCTCGCCTGCGCGAGCACGGGCGCGACGGCACGCCCGCGCCGTTCCCCTGGATCGCCCTGGTCGGGCTGGTCGTCGCGCAGGTGCTGTGGACGAACCTGCACACGCTCTTCTTCTTCGGGCCGATCCTCGCGTGGTGTTTCGCCGCGGGCGACGGCGTGCAGCGCCGGATCGACCGGGTGCGTCTGGGCATGCGGGCCGCGCCGATCAACCCCGCCCTTGTCGCGGCGGCGGTCGGCACGACGCTCGCCTGCTGGGCGAATCCGTACTTCCACCACGGCGCGATGTACGTCGTCCAGATGTTCCAGGAAACCCGGGGCGAGCACGCGACCAACCAGTTCATCAGCGAGATGCGCAGCCCCCTCGCCATGCCGCTCTCTGCGTGGACGTGGGACCTGGTCGCCGGGGCCATCCTCGCGCTGGTTGCGGGCGGGCTCACGATCGCCAACGCCCGGCGGTTCGACGTCGTGCGCCTGGGCATCCTGTTGCTGGGGGTCATCCTGTTCGTGCAGTTGCAGCGCAACGCGCCGATGCTCGCGCTGATGGCGGCGTGGGCCGCTCTGGGCGAACTGCGGGCCCGCGTCGGCGAGGCGCCCCCGTTGCACTCCCGGGGCGTTGCGATCGCCCGCTGGGGGGTGCTCGGCGCGTGCCTCCTCGCGGCGTGGTACATCGTCGCCGACCGCGTCGGCCCGCGCCTCAACCAGCCCCGCGAGTCGGGCCTGGGCATGGTCTGGTGGACGACGCCCGACCGCACCACCGAGTTCCTGAAGCAGTATCCGCCCGCGGGGCACCTGTTCAACACCATCCGCGACGGGGCGTACCTCATCTGGGCGGCGCCGGAGATCCCGGTATACATCGACGGGCGCACCGACGCCTACGGCCCCGTCCTGCTGCGCGAGGTCAGCGAACTCGGGGCCGCCAACTGGGACGAGTTCGCCCAGCGCCGCGACATCGCCGGCGCGCTGATCCCGACAACGGGCTACGACGATCTGCTGGCGCACCTCGCGCGCCATCCGTCGTGGGCGTTCGTCTTCATGGACCATCGCAGCGTGCTGTTCTACCGGCGCGTGCCGTCACACGAGCAGATCATCGCGACAGCGAGCGAGATTCCGCCCGGGCTCATGCCGCCGCGCCGCGGGCTCCCAACCGAGGGCGCCCCACGCTGGAAGCGCCTGCTCGGCGCCCGCGCGCGGGCGTGGCGGTCCGAGGGCTACGCCGGGGCGTGGCTGGCGCTCGGGCGTCCTGACCCTGCACGCCGCTGGGTGAACGACGGGCTGCAGGTCGAGCCCGAAAACCAGAACCTCCGCGCGTTCGACGCGCTCCTGCGCCTGTCCGAGGCCGACGATCCGGCGGGCTGGGCGTCGCTCGCGATGCTCCCGCGCACCCGCCAATCGGGCGTGCTGCGCGAGGCGGCGCGGGCGCTCCTCACCGCCGAGCGGTTCGATCTCGCGCCGCGCGTGCTGCGCGAGGCGCTCGCGCTGGAGCCCGAGGCTCGCGACCTGCACGTCGCGCTCGCCGACGCGCTCTTCCGCGCGGGCGACGCCGACGCCGCCCTCCCCCACTACCTCCGCGCGCAGCAGATCGGCCCGGAGTCGCCCAACGAGTGGAACAAAGTCACGGCGATCGAGGAGCGCCGCGGGAACTTCGCCGCCGCCGAGCGTGCCGCCGAGGCGTCGGTGCGCCTCGAACCCCGCCAGCCCGCGATGTGGAACATGCTCGGCTCGCTCCGCGCCCGCCGGGGCGACCTCGCCGGGGGCATCCAGTGCTTCGAGCACGCACTGCGGGTCGATCCGACCTTCGCGCCCGCGGCGGACAACCTCGCGCGGGCACGATTGCTCCTGCAGGGCGCCCCGGCGCACTGACGTATCGGGCTGATGCGCCCGGCTGATGTGCCGGGCTGACGTGCCGCGTCACTCGGGCTTCGCCGGCTCGCCATCAGGCGGCTGGCGATGGATCAGGTAATCTCGCCCGGGGATCTGCACCCGCAGCGACGACGCCTCCTGATCTGGCGGGTCGAAGGTCGTGCCGCCGTCGTCCTTCCCGTCCGCGCCGACGCCGTAGAGCACGTACCCGCCCCCCTCGCCCCGATACCCGAGCGCCCTGCCCGACCACGGGTCGATCACGTCGCGAGGATTCTCGAAAACAAGGTCGGCGAGCGAATCCGGGTACGCCCCGTGCGCGAGCCGATGCCGCTCCAGCGCGAGCATGACGATGATCGCCCGCCGACGGAGCACGATCGAATCGTGCTGAACGATTGCAAGGGTGAACGCCGGCATCAGCAGGTTCGCCAGTGTGCTCGATTCCGGGATCTGCGCCATCGTCTGCGGGCGGTCCACGGGCTCGAAAGTCATCAGCGTGTCGTACTCGTCGTACATGCGTTCGAAGAGTTCCCTGTTCTGGCGGAATGTTCCCAGCCGTCCTTGCAGCGACGCACCCCAGGTACCGAACAACGTCTGCAACCCTGGCGAGTAGCGACCGAAGCGAACGCGTGACGGATCCTCAAAGACCCAGCCGAGGGTGTCGAGAGAGAAGAGCCGCTCGCCCTCGAACAGCATCGTCGGGGGCAGGTCCACACGCTGGCGCGCGTACGTCGCCGCGATCGCCTCGACCGTGGCCGCGTCGGGTCGGGTCGCGATGAGGTCGCGCAGACGCTGGAAGGCCAGCGACTCGATGGCGTACGCCCCGAGCGTGTCGATCAGCGTCGGCTGCACACTCGTCATCCGCGCGAGCGAGAGCATCACCTCGTACGCCGATACCCACTCGCGCATATCCCCGTCGCGCAGCGCGAGCCCCATCCGTCCCGCGTTGATCCGCGCGAGGTTGCGGGCCTGGCCCAGTTCGGGAATCAAGATCATGATCATGGGAGCCCCGGGCGGGAAGTTGATCGGGCGCACCGCCAGGCGGCACGAGGCCATCTCGTCCAGTTTCGCGTACAGCCCCGCCTCGCGATACGCCGGGATCAGTCGGATCGCGACTTCGCGACCCTTCTCCCACTGCTCGCGCTGACGTTCATGCACGGGAGGAGTCTTGTCGTACAGCGCGCTGAACTCGGGATACACGCCCTCGGCAGCGGCCCCCGTCGCGGCGCTCCGCCACACCGCGTCGTCCACTTCGCCCAGGATCTCCAGCGCCCGGTAGAACGCGTCCCAGGCGTTCGGGTCGCCCTCGCGAACACCCGGCGGCTGGCGGGCCAGCACTACGTCTACGAACGCCTGCGGCCCGGGCCGCTCGCGCTTCGCCACCCCCGCCTGCCACCGGATGAACCCCTCGTATGTCCCCGCGACCGCCAGCAGCAGCCCGACCAGCCCGAGCGCCGACCAGCCGACGCGTTTCCAGAAGCGCCGGTGCTGCGCGGGTGTCCAGCCGTGCAGCCCCGCCTTCACGTACGTCGGCGAGGGCATGAACAGGCGCTGGCCTTCGGGTGTCACCTGCACCTCGCCCTTGCCATCGTCGGGCGTAATCGCGAACGCGCACTCCGGGCAGCGGACCATGCCGTCGGACTGGACGGGGATGCCCGTGAGACCGTACCCGCACGCCGCGCACGAGCCCCGCGTCGCGAGCACGCGCCGGATGCCCCGGCGGAGCAGGCGGTCGCGCACGAAGAGGAACGCGAGCCCCCCCGCCCCCGCGATGAGTGCAATGACCAACGCCATGACCAGCCCGAACCACTTGTTCAGGAACGACTCGTAGGGCTCCTGCGCGTCGAGCCACTGGATGAGCACGACCAGCCCGATCACGACCCCGGCCGCGACGAACCCCGCCAGCAGCGGGAGCAGCGTGAACATCACCTTCGAGAGCGCGCTGCGCCGGGTCGAACGCACGAACCCCACGCACTGCTCGTCCGTGAACGGATCGAGTTCGAAGAACGCCCGGTAGACCTTGGACATCGGGATCCGCATGCGTGCGTGTCTACCCCTCAATCCCAGGCCGGGTTGCGGCCCGGATTCTGCTCACGACCCCACACGCCAGCACCCACACTACCGCGGTGCGAGTTCCTTCGGCACCGACTCGCGGTTCAGCAGGAAGTCCAGCCCCGCCGCGCCGGGACGCTGCGACCGGTACGGCTCGGCGAAGTCCACCTTCCCGCCGTCGTCGCGCCCGTCCCAGCCCGCCGCGTAGAGCACGAACCGGCGACCGCCCTCGTAGGGCCCCTTCGACGGCGGGAGATACCCGAGCCTCTTCCCGGTGTACGGGTCCAGCGGCTCGGCGGGCAGGTACGCCGGCACCAGGTCATCCAGCGACAGGGGCGGCGCCCCCGTCGCACGCACGTGCCGCGCGATCGCCAGGAGCGTGCGCACACCCTCGCGCTCGCTCTCGAACTGGCGCACGCTCTGGATCGCCCGATCGACCGCCGGGGTCAGCAGCCCCAGCAGCAGGTTGCCCTCGGTGATCCCGCGGGCCTTCGCGAGTGAGCGCGAAAACTCCGGGTCCGCCGGGCGCATCGCGGCGGCCTTCTGCAGCAGGTCGTAGACCTCCCGCGTCCGCCGCAACTGCGTCGCCCGGTCGGGCATGCCATCGCCCAGCGCCGTGCCGTCGGGCACCATCCGGCGCCGCACCGGCGGCAGGGGCTCGTCCGTGTTCTCCCGCCCGAGCGCCGCGACGCCGTCCGACCCCGCGAAGTACACGTACTCGGTCGAGTCCTCCGCGAGGACCTGCTCGGCCCGGAGGATCAGCGACAGCGGCGCGAGGTCCCGTTCGCCGATCAGCACCCCGAGCCGCGCGAGGGTGCCATCATCGAGCACCTCCGCCACGATCGCCCGGCGCACCACCTCGAACGCCCGCGCCTGGATTGCGTAGCCCACCAGCGCCCCGATCAGCGGGCCCTGGCGCGACGCGTGCACGCCCAGCCGCAGCAACTCGTCCACCCGCGCGACGAATGCCTCGGAGTCGCGCGCGTCCGCCGCCAGCATCGCCCGCCCGACGTTAAGACGCGTGAGCGCCCGAAGGTCGCCCATGTACGGCATCTTCGTTTCGAGCAGCAGCCCCGGCGCCAGGGTCGGCATCGCCCGCGGCGCGCCGGCGGCCCGCGCAATGAGGTCCCCCACGCCCGCCGCCTCCAGGTCCGCGATCGCACGCCGGGCCGTCGCACGCTCCTCCGGGGTCGCGTTCTCGCGCAGCAACGCCTCGAAGTCCGCATCGCTCCCGCCGGCCTTGTGCGCACGCTCCTTCCACGCGCGGAGTTCCGCGGCGGCCTTCGCCACCAGCGGCAGGGCGTCCTCCCCCGCCGCGGGCTGGACCTCGTCGAGCAGCGCCTGGTACGCGGCGCGCGTCCGCGCCATCACGTCCTCGAGCCGCTCTTCGCCCGCGGGCTGCGCCCAGGCCGTCGCCCGCGGCACGCCGGGAATCCCCGGCACGCCGCAGGCGAGCGCGAGCACACAGGCTGTCAGACCCCGGAACGCTGATAGTGACGTGTTCATGGCGCGAGTCTACCGCCCGCGCCCACGCCCGGTTGCATCGAACGCCACGCACGAGCGTCCCGCGAACCCGCGGGCGATTACTTCGCCGGGTACTCGAACACGCCCCGGCGCGTCTTGTCGCCCAGGCGCCCCGCGGTCACGAGCTGCTTCAGCAGCGGGCACGCGCGGTAGCGGTCGTTGTTCAGCCCGTCGGCCAGCACGTCCATGATGTGCGCGCACGTATCGAGCCCGATGAAGTCCGCCAGGCGCAGCGGGCCCATCGGGAAGTTGCACCCGAGTTTCATGATCCCGTCGATCGCCTCGGGCTCCGCCACGCCCTCCATCCACGCGTAGAACGCCTCGTTGATCATCGGCATCAGCACGCGGTTGCTCACGAACCCCGCGCGGTCGTTGGCTTTCAGGGGCGTCTTGCCCATCGCCGTCGCCAGGGCGATCGTCCGCTCCACCACCGCCGGGCTCGTCTGCACCGCGGGGATCACCTCGACCAGCGCCATCAGCGGCACAGGGTTGAAGAAGTGCATGCCCACGACGCGCGGCGCCGCCGCCCCCGCCGCCGCCGCGATCTGCGTGATGCTGATGCTGCTCGTGTTCGTCGCGAGGACCACGTCCTCGCGCGGGCAGAGGGTCGCGAGTTTCGCGAACAGGTCCTTCTTCACCTGCGCGTCTTCGACAATCGCCTCGACGATCCAGTCGCACCCGGCCAGTTCGTCCAGCGCCGTCACGAACCGGATCCGCCCCGCGGCCGCGGCGGCGTCGGCCTGCGTGATCTTCTGCTTCTCGACGAGTTTGCCCAGGCTCTTGGCGTGCACGCCCTTGCACCGGTCGATCGCCCCGGGGAAGGCGTCGAACACGACGCACGAGATCCCGGCCATCGCCGCGACCTGCGCGATGCCCCCGCCCATCTGCCCCGCGCCGATCACGCCCAGCGTCTTCACCTCGCCCATGTGCACCTCCCAAAGACCGCAGGGTAGCACGCGCCACACGCGTCTACGCTCCCCGCGCATGCCCACGATCGAGCAACTCGAACGCCTCCTCGCCGCCGACCCGGCCGATGCCTTCACGCTCTACGCCCTCGCGCAGGAGCACGCCAAGCGTGGCGACGTCGCCAGGGCCGTGGAGTTCTACGACCGCTGCCTCGCGAGCGATCCCGCGTACGTCTACGCCCACTACCACAAGGCCCGCGCCCTCTTCGGCGCGGGGCAGGGTGATGCGGCCCGCGCCGCGGTGCAGGCCGGCATCGACGCCGCGACCAGGCTCGGCGACGCGAAGGCCCTGAACGAACTCCGCGCCCTCGCGCTCGACCTGGAAGACTGAACCCCGGAGGGCCGCACGCCGTGCCCCGAACCCCGCCCGACCCCGCCGACAAGGCCTTCCGCCACGCGGTCCGCCTGCTCCGCGCACGGGCCCGGAGCACCACCGAACTCCGCGAGCGCCTGGCGGCCCATCCACCCCACGCTGTCGATCACGCCCTGCGCCGGCTCGTCGAGGCTCGCCTGGTCGACGACGCCGCCCTGGCCCGCGACCTCACCGAGCGCGATCTGGCCCACGGGCGGTCCCGCCGCATGACCACCGCTCGCCTGCGGACACGGGGGCTCGAACCGCACGACGCGGCCCCGACTGGCGCAGGCCCTGCCGATCCAGGTCACTCCGACGCCGCCCTGGCCCTCGCCGCGGCCCGGCAGGTCGCCCGGCGCCTGCCCGCGTCGCTCGCGCCCGAGGCCCGCTGGCGTCGCCTCCTCGGGGCCCTGGCCCGGCTCGGGCACGAGCCCGACGCGGCCCACGACGCCGCTCGGGCCGTGCTGGGCGACCCGCCCTGCCCGGACACCGACTGACTCGCTACGCTCCCCGCGTGCACGCATTCATCCTTCCAACGTCGCTCACGCTCGCCTGCCTCGCTCTGGGGGGCTGCCTGGCGCAGGGCAACGAGCGCCTGACCCTCGGCGGCCCGGCCGACACGATCGTCCTCGACCAGTTCCTCGAACGCGAGCGCCCCGACGCGCCCCGCCGCCCCGACGAGCCCGGCCCCCGCACGCTCGACCGTTCGGGCTGGGCGGTGAGCGAGGTCCGCGTGCCCGTCGACGGCGTATACGCCTACCGGCGCTACGCCCGCCAGCGCCCCCTCGCGAACGACACCGCCCGCCAGCGGGGCGAGCCGGTCACGATCACCACCGCCACCGAGTTGGAGGGCGACTCGCTGAACGACCGGGTGCTGGAGACGGCCCTCTCCCCGGTCTACGCCGTGTGGGAGGGCGTGCTGATGGTCCCGCGGATGGTCTTCTTCGCCTCGCCCCGCGAGGAGGTCCGCCACCTGCCGGCGTCGTACTGGCGCGTCCCCGCGGCCCGGCTCGCCGTGCCCGCCACGCCCCCCGACGCACCCGCCCCGGAGCCCGCGCGATGAGCGCCGAGCACGGACGCCGGGTGCACCCGGGGTACGAGATCGCGCCCACCGAGGCCAAGGCGCTGCTCGACCACGGGCGGGCGCTGCTCGTCGACGTGCGCACGCAGGAAGAGCGGGACCTGGTGCACGTGCCGGGAAGCGTGCACATCCCGCTGCACGAACTCGGCGCCCGCGCGGACGAACTCGAGCCCGCGGGGCGCGAGGTGCTGGTGCTCTGCCACCACGGGCGCCGGTCGCTCGACGGCGCGATGATCCTGCGGTCGGTGGGCGATCCCGCGCTCGCAGGCGCCCGGTCCGTGGCCGGGGGCATCGAGGCGTGGTCGACCGACGCCGACCCGCGCCTGCCCCGCTACGAGCGCGGGCCCGGCGTGCTGCGCCTTCGCTGAAACACCCTCCCCGCCGTACCGAAATCGCACAGGCTCCGCATGCACGTCCGCTGCGTCACCATGCGCTCACGCATCGGCGTGAACGCGCTCGGATGGCTCAACGGGACAGGCGTCCAGAACGAAAACACCCCGGGGCTTGAGGGCCCCGGGGTGCGGAGTTCACACTACCAACAGGTTCGAAACTCGAACCGACTTACGGGCAGGGCGACCCGGCGACGACCTGCGCGAGGGCGTCGATGTCGTCCTGGTCGACGTTGCCGTCGCCGTTGAAGTCGGGGTCGAGGCTCGAGCAGGAGGGGTCGCCAGCGACGACCTGCGCGAGGCAGGCGATGTCGTCCTGGTCGACGTTGCCGTCCTGGTTGAAGTCGGGCTCGCAGTTGGAGCCGCCGCCGGGCGTGCCGCCGGCGTAGATGTCGAAGCCGACCGTCAGGTTCGAGCCCGAGGTGCCGCGGACGTGGAAGCGGTCCGGGGCGGCGGGCAGGATCTGGATCGGGAACAGCGCCGTGGCGACGTAGTACGTGCCCGGGCTGATCGTGCCGTTGGCGCCGCTGTAGACGGAGACCGCGGGCGGGTAGGTGCGCGGGCCGGTGCCGACGCCCCACGAGAGGAGCGGGAGGAGCCCATCGCCCTCGTCATCGGAGATGAAGACGATGTCGCCGTTGGAGTTGAAGACCAGCGCGATCCCGTCGGCCGTGCCGGTCGACAGGCGGGCGAAGTCGAAGTCCATGTAGGAGTCGCCCGAGCCGGCCGTGTCGGTCAGCTCGAAGCGGTGCCAGCGCACGCCGCGCAGGCCCGACTCGAGGCCGATGCCGGGGCGGATGTCGAGGGGGAAGGTGATCGGGCCGCCGGGGGGCACGTCGATGCTGTAGTCCACGCCGTTGATGAGCGGGGTGACGAACGCGCCCGCGGGCGAGCCGTTGACGTTGGTGCGGAAGTTGATCGTGAACGCGCCGTTGGTGCCGGCGGAGTTCACGGTGTACGCATCACCGAACGACGAGCCGCCCGGAGCGACGGCGAGGTAGTAGGTCCCGCCGGGCAACTGTCCGTCACGACCGTCGTACTGAAGCCCATCGCCGACCGCGGCGCGACGCCCGACGCCGAACGTCAACTGGGCGTTCGTGCCCGAGCCGTCGTCCTGGTCGGTGCCGCTCAGGCCCGCGATGGTGCCGGCGGAGGAGAACAGCGCGATGGCCACGTCGCTGGACGAGCCCTCGCTGTCGATGTCCAGGTACTGGAGCAGGCCGTCCTCGGCGCCGCCGGGGAGGCAGACTTCGAACCACTGGACGCCCGAGCCGCCCGCGTTGTTGACGGTGGTCGACCCGTCGGCGAGGCAGCCGACGTTGATGCCGACCGGGGGCGGGGGCGGGGGAATGTCGCCGAAGAGGCGCAGGCACATGCCGCGGACGGGGGCGCCCGCGTTCACTTCGCGGTGCTCGTGCGCGCCGGCGCCGGCGCCGGTGATGATCGGCGAGCCGCCGGTGAGGATGTTGTCGCCGTTGATGTCGCGCCCGTAGCTCGAGAGGCTCGTGCCGACGCGCGTCTGGGGCTCAAGCCCCCACACCGGGAACGAGTACTGCACGCCCGGGTTGACCGTCGAGGAGGCGAAGGGGAGCAGGGTTGTGGTGCCGGTGGCCACGTTGCGCTGACGGATGTAGATCGTGTCCGACCCATCCGGGACGACCACGCCGCCGCCGGGCAGGGCGGTCAGGTCGGTCGTGACCGACCAGACGAACCCGCACTGCAGGGCCGTGGCGATGCGCACGGTGGCGATCAGCGTGGCGCCGCCGAGCATGTCGGGGGCCGTGAAACTCGCGCCCGAGTAGAACTCGAACAGCGTGTCGAAGGGGAAGTTGGCAGAACCACTGGACCCGCCGCTGCTGCTGCACGCGGTGCCGGACAGCTGGGTGAACCAGTTCATGCTGGTGATGACGCGCGACGTGCCGCCGGCCCAGGGGCCGGGGGCGAACGTGACGTCATCGAGCACGTGGTTCGAACCCAGGACGATCAACTGCCCGCCTCCGCCGAAGACGTTCGAGCCGTTGTCGTACACGATCCCGATCGCACGCTCGCCGTAGCCGGGCTGGGTGCCGACCGGGTTGAGCACCACGTGCCCGCCGAACGGCATCACCGGGATGTCCAGGTCGTTGACCTGGGCCAGGGCCGCCGGGCACAGCGTGCCGGCGACCAACGCGATCATCAGATTCTTCCGCATCGCATGAACTCCTCTCAAGGCTGGGTCCCACCATGGGACGCGTTACACACCACTGCACACCCGCGCGGGCACTCCGCGCAGGCTCACCCCCGATCCGTCCGGGGGATGCTTCCGGGACTCTCCGCCGGCTTCACACCGGCCCGATCAGGACGAGACGATCTCCTCTTCGACCACCGTCTGCGTCCGCTTCTGTCGTTTCTAGGACTCTCGCTCCCTTGGACTCCTGCTCCCGCACAACTCGGATCAGCACCAAGACCGTACCCCCGGCCGCAAGCGCCAGGTTCCCACGAGATACCCCTCAAATCTACCCCAACCCGCTCAATCCGCAAGCACAATCCGACCCCTCCAGCAGGAAAATTCGACGGGGAGCCCGCAACTTCCCCTGTCGGTTCGGGTTAAGTTCGCTGTTTGGATTGTGCAAAGACCCCTCCGCGTTCTCACGCGGTCGGGGTCGGTCGAGTTATCTGCCGGATCGACCCGCTACGGGCACCCAGCCCCGGCAACCACCTGCGACAGCGCGTCGATGTCGTCCTGGTCCACGTTGCCGTCCCCGTTGAAGTCCGGGTCCTGGTCCGAGCACGACGGATCACCGGCGACGACCTGCGCGAGGCACGAGATGTCGTCCTGATCGACGTTGCCGTCCTGGTTGAAGTCGGGCTCGCAGGTCTCGGGGCAGTCGAACCAGAGCACCTGGATCTCGGTGTTCATGGTGTACCCGCCGTCGTTCACGCGCGGGCGGACATGCCAGCGACCGTTGTTCGTCGGGTCGGGGGCGAGGTCGACGTCGTCCCCGCCGTAGTTGAACGTCGAGGCGATGTAGTACCGCCCGGCGGGAAGGACCGGATCGCTCCCGCCGAAGGTGAGCGTCGGCAGGCTGGGGCGCCCTCCGATCGCCGAGGCGACGAGGTTGCCTTGGTCGTTGAACAGGTACATCGCACGACCCGGCGGCTCGGTCGCCGCGGCGCTGAAGAGGACCATCATGATCGGGTTGTCGACGTCGGCGTCGCGGCAGAGTTGCACGTCCTCCCACACGACGTCGGGGCTGTACAACGGGGCGTTGATCCCCTGCGCGCCGGGGAAGACGATCGGGTCTTCCCCGCTGGGGCCGACGATCCGGCGTGCGGCGGGCGGGTCGGACGGGTCATTCGCCCCGCCGGTGACGTTCGTGCGGAGGCGGAAAGTCACCGCGCCGCCCGGGCCGTTGCCGGCGGCGAAGAACCCGTCGCCGAAGACCGCGCCGTCCCCCGCCGCGGCCACCGCGACGTAGTAGGCGCCCGCCAGAAGCCCGTCGCTCCCGGGCGACTCGCCCCGGACCGTGGGGAACCAGTTCCACCCGTCGTAGGGCTTCCCGCCGTTGGGGTTCGCACGCCGACCGATGCCGAAGGTGAGCAGCCCGTCGGTGCCGCCGGCGCTGTTGTCGTCGAAGGCGATGAGGATGCCCGTGCTGTCATAGACCGCGATGGCGACGTTCGTCGAAGAGCCGACGGTGTCGAGATCGACGTACTTGTAGTTCGCGTCGTTCGCATCGGAGGTGAGCCCGAAGCAGTACCACTTCACGCCGTTCGCGCCGATCGCGCCCGGGGACACGCTCCACACGCCGTCGGTGTTGAGCCCGACGGCATCGCAGGTCGGCGCCGCCGACACCTCGATGTTCCCGCGCAGGGCGAAGGCGTACCCGTACGTCACGAACTCGCCGGGAAGATCGGCGACGATGAGATGACGGCGCTCGGTCGCCGACTGGCTCGACGCGGGCTGGCCCATGAAGATCCCGTCGTTGTCGGTGTCACGCCCGTAGTCCGGGCGCGAGAAGCCCGGGGCCGCCGGGTTGACGGAGTTCGCGGGCAGGCCCGTGGGTTCGCCCCGCGCACTGTTGTTCGCCATGAACGTCGCCCCGGGCACCGTCGGGCCCGGCAGACCCGTGATCGGGTCGATCGTCTCCAGTTCCACCGCGATGCCCGTGAGCGAGCCGGGCAGCGACAGCGGCCCGCCGGGGAGCACGCTGTTGATCTGCACGAAGCCCTCGCCGAAGTACTGGAACACCCCGCCCCCCGGGGGGAACTCCTCGACACGCAGCGGCGTCGCCGCCGGGTTGATCATCGACCCGCCCGGGGTCGCGTACCCGGCAAAGTCGATGTCCGCCAGGTCCCAGATCTTCATCCGCACGCGGAACGGCTGGTTCAGGTTGCTCCACACCGCGTAGTCCACCGCCTCGATCATGCGGCTGGCCTGCGCGCTCCAGGGCCCGGGTGCGAACCCGAAGTCATCGAGGATGTGCTTCCCGTTCGCCTCGGCCAGGAACCGGAACAGCCCCGTCGTGTTCGCGTTCGTCCAGCAGTCCACCGGCATCCCGGTCGAGCGGCTCGTGTACCCGCCCCCCGCGTCCACGATCCGCACCGGCCCGCGCGGGATCATCCCCGGCTCGTCCCCGATCACCTGCCCGACGGCCGGTGCCGCCAAGCCGACCAGCGCGAGAACCAGCACGCTCTCTCGTCCACGTTGACGCTGCATGGAACACCCCTTCAGGGCGCCCTCGGCGCACGGGCGCCCGCACGAACTACGTCCTTGCGTTCTCCGGACCGGCACGCTCCCTTCTTGCGAAACCACCCACGGCTACGAGCCGCGATGCTCTACCGACCTCGTGGAACCCCCCACGCGCATCGGCAAAAGCACCGGCCCGAGAACTGCGCCACGCGCACCCTACCGCGCCGGGATGGGCAACGCCATACGAACAATTTGCAAACTTTACGGGGTTGCCACGGGTTTGGCGCGGGCGGCGCGGGCCTCGCCCATCGACCGCGCGAACTCGTCGAACAGGTAGCCCGAATCGTGCGGGCCGGGCGACGCCTCGGGGTGGTACTGCACGCTGAACACCGGGCGGCCCTTCAGCCGGAAGCCCGCCACCGTGCCGTCGTTGAGGTGCAGGTGCGTGATCTCGCCCCCCGCGGCCTTCACCGACTCGGGATCCACCGCGAACCCATGGTTCTGGCTCGTGATCTCGACCCGACCCGAGCGGGTGTTCAGGATCGGCTGGTTCGCGCCGCGATGCCCGAACTTGAGTTTGTACGTCCTCGCGCCCGACGCCAGGGCCAGCAACTGGTGCCCGAGGCAGATGCCGAACGTCGGGATCGGCTCGCGCTCCGCCAGGATGGCGCGGAGCGTGCGGATGGTCGCCTCGACGGCGGCGGGGTCGCCCGGGCCGTTCGAGATGAACAGTCCATCGATCTGCCCCTCGCGGTACAGACGCACGATCTCCTGGGCGGGCGTGTCGTGCGGGACGATGCGTACCTCGCACCCGCGCGAGGTCAGGTTCCGCAGGATGTTCGCCTTGGCGCCGCAGTCGAGCGTGAGCACGCGGAACGCGGCCTTCTCCGGCGCGGGCATGCCCCAGGTGCCCCATTCACCAAGCGTTTCGGTCCACGTCTGCCCGCTCGTGCACCCGACGCGGGGCACGAGGTTCTGCCCGGCCATGGAGGGCGCTCCGCGGGCGAGGTCGACCAACTGGGCGTCGGTCAGGTCGGCGCGGTCGGTGAGCACCCCCTGCATGGCGCCCGCGCTGCGGAGCCGGCGGGTCAGGGCGCGCGTGTCGATGCCTGCGATGCCGAGCACGCCGTGGCGCGCGAGGTAGGCGTCGAGCGATTCCGACGCGCGATAGTTCGAGTGGTGCGCGGTCAGTTCCCGCACGACGAACCCGGCGACCTGGACCTTGCGTGACTCCACGTCCTCGGGGTTCACGCCGTAGTTCCCGATCATGGGGAACGTCTGGACGAGGATCTGCCCCGTGTACGACGGGTCGGTGAGGGACTCCTGGTACCCGCACATCGCGGTGTTGAAGACCACCTCGCCGACGGCGCGAAGCCCGCGGGCACCGAAGGGCGTGCCGTGGTAGACCGTTCCGTCGGCGAGCGCGAGCCGCGCGACCGACGACGATACCGTGTTCGGTGTGCTCATCAAAGCAGGAGCGTAGCGCGCGTGGACGCCGAACTGTTCCCGACATCCGACACGATTCCCAAGGCGCCGCACGCGGGGTACGCCCGCGTCGCGCTGGAATCTGGCGTCGAGGGCGAGGACGGCACGCTCACCTACGCCTTCGACGGCACGCCCCCGGACGTGGGCCAGCGGGTCGAGGTGCCCCTGGGACGGGGGGCACGCCGGGTCGCGGGGATCATCGTCGAGGTAGGCGGGGATGACCTGCGCGGGTCGCTCGCGGCGTCGCGCATCCGGCCGATCTCCCGGCGGCATGACGCCCGCCTGCCCGCCGACCTGCTCACCCTCGCCCGCTGGATCAGCTCCTACTACGCCTGCCCGCTGGGGATTGTGCTCGCGTCGATGCTCCCGGCGGCGGTCAGCACCGCCCCCGCCGCTCGCACGGTCACGCTGGTCGAACTCGTGCCGACGGAGTCGCCCCCGGGCCTGCGGGCAAACTCCCGCGCGGTGCTGGAGCGGCTGCGTGCCGTCGAGCGCGTGCGATTCCCGCTGATGCTGGTGGAGGCGATCGAGGCGTCGGGGGCGGCCTCGCGCCGCCCGCTCGACACGCTCGCCCGCGCGGGGCTGCTCCGCGTGTGGGAGGAGGTTCGCCCCGACGCCGCCCCGCCCGGCGCACTGTTTTCTGCACCAGCCTCGCCCGGCGCCCGCCCGGACCTGACGCCCGAGCAGCACGGCGCGGTCGAGGGGATCGCGGGCGTGCCCGGCTTCGGCGTGCACCTGCTGCGGGGCGTGACGGGCTCGGGCAAGACCGAGGTCTACCTGCGACTGATCGAGCGCGTGCTGGCGCGGGGCGCGAGCGCGATCGTGCTGGTGCCCGAGATCGCGCTCACGCCGCAGACCGTCGCGCGGTTCACCGACCGCTTCGGCGAGCGACTCGTCGCGGCGCTGCACTCGGGCCTGACGCCCGCGCAGCGGAAGCGTGCGTGGCACCGGGCGGCGGCGGGCGAGGCGCGCGTGGTCGTCGGGGCGCGGTCGGCGGTCTTCGCCCCGGTGCCGTCGCTGGGCATCGTGGTCGTCGACGAGGAGCACGACGGCTCGTACAAGCAGGACCGCGCGCCGCGCTACCACGCGCGCGACACCGCCATCGTCCGCGCGCGGGGCGCGGGGGTGCCCGTCGTGCTCGGCTCGGCCACGCCCAGCATGGAATCGTGGCGGAACGCCCGCGAGGGGAAGTACCACCTATGGACGCTGCCCGCGCGCGTGGGCGGGGGCACGCTGCCCGAGGTGCGCGTGGTCGACCTGCGCGAGGAGCGCCGCGCGGACCGGCTCGCCGGGCTCGACGACGGACGCGTGCGCCTGCTCGGCCCGACGCTGCGGGCGGCCCTGGAGCACACGCTCCGCGCGGGGGGGCAGGCCATCCTGCTGCTGAACCGGCGGGGGCTGGCCCGCTACGTCTGGTGCCGCGACAGCGCGTGCGGATTCGTCCTGTGCTGCGACCATTGCGACGCGGCGCTCGTCGTCCATCGCACCGGCGACTCGCCTGACGGGGGCGTGGTGCGCTGCCATCACTGCGACGCGGCCCAGCGCGTGCCCACGCTGTGCCCGGCGTGCGGGTCGCGCCTCGCGCTCTTCGCGTGGGGCACGCAGCGCGCGGAGCAGGAACTGGCCGGCACGTTCGGCGCCCTCGGGCTCGAACCCGGGAAGACGCTGCTGCGGCTTGACGCCGACGCCGTGCACTCCGCGGCGGACTTCGCGCGGGCGCTCGCGTCGTTCGAGCGGGGGGAAGCGCGCGTGCTGCTGGGGACGCAGATGATCGCGAAGGGGCTGGACTTCCCGAACGTGCGACTGGTGGGCGTGCTCGACGCCGACACGTCGCTGGTGATCCCCGACTTCCGGGCCGCGGAGCGCACGTTCCAACTGGTGAGCCAGGTCGCCGGGCGTGCCGGGCGGGGGGCGCACGCCGGGCTGGTGATCGTCCAGACGCTGCGCCCCGACGACCCCGCGATCGAGTTCGCCGCCCGCCACGACTTCGAGGGCTTCGCGGAAATCGAACTGGCGACCCGGGCGCGGAGTGATCTGCCGCCTTACGCCCGGATGGCCCGGGTGATCTGCCGGAGCGAGGACCTCGCGGAAGCACGCACGCTCGCGCGCGACCTGGCGGCTCACCTCGGCGCCGACCCGGCGCTGCGCGTACGCGGGCCAATGCCCTGCGTCATCGCCCGCATCGCCGGGGTCCACCGGATCGTCGTCGAGGTGCTCGCTGCCTCGGCGACGGACATCCAGCGGGCGCTCTCCGCGGCCCGGGCGGGCGGGTTCCTGCGGAGCGACAGCCGCACGCAGGTCGACGTGGACCCCACGGCACTACACTGAAGTTCGTGGAACATCAAGCCGCCCAGCACACGTCCGACGCCGCCCCCGCGCCCGGGCAGCACCCGCGCGACCGGGCGCTGCGCGGAGCGAAGGTCACGGTCATGGGCCTGGGGCGGTTCGGGGGTGGGCTGGGCGTCACGCGGTTCCTCGCGGCCCGGGGCGCGCGCGTGCTCGTGACGGACAGGGACACGCCCGAATCGCTCGCCGAGCCGGTGAAGGAACTCATGCCGCTGGTCGAGGGCGGGCACGTGACGCTGCGTCTGGGCACGCACGAAGAAGCGGACTTCACCTCGTGCGACCTCGTCGTCGCGAGCCCGGCGGTGCCGGCGCCCTGGAACAACCGCTACCTCAACGCGGCCCGCGCCAAGGGCGTGCCCATCACCACCGAGATCGGCCTGCTGGTCGAGCGGCTCGCACGCGACCGGACCATCGGCGTCACCGGCTCGGCGGGCAAGAGCACAACCAGCGCGATGCTCGCCCACGCCCTTCGCGCCGGTGGTGGTATCGCCGGCGGCGCCCGCGTGCACCTCGCGGGGAACATCGGCGGCTCGCTGCTGCCCGAGGTGCACCGCGTCGCGCCCGACGACCTCGTGGTGCTCGAACTCTCGTCCTTCATGCTGCACTGGCTGGCGGCGCACGCCGAGCCGGGGCGCGAACCCTGGTCGCCCCACGTCGCGGTGCTGACGAACATCCGCGAGAACCACCTCGACTGGCACGGCTCGTTCGAGCGCTACCGCGCGTCGAAACTCGCGATCTTCCGCCATCAGCGCGGCCCGGGCGTCGACGCGGGGGTGTACGTCCGCACGCCCGACCTGGCGCTCGACGACGCGTTCCCCACCACGCTCCACGCGATCGAGCCGGGCGAGGCGTGGCTCGCGGGGCGAGACTCCCTCCGCCCGCCCGCGCTCCGCGTGCCCGGCGCACACAACCAACTGAACGCCGTCGTCGCGGCGTACGCCGGGGCGCTCGCGCTCGCCGGCCCGACCGCCCGCCCGGGCGATGCGCCGTTCGACGGCGCGGCCCGACGGTGTGCCGCAGCCCTCGCGACGTTCGACGGGCTCCCCCACCGCCTCGAGTTCGTCGGCGAGGCTCGCGGCGTGCGCTGCTACAACGACAGCAAGGCCACCACGCCCGACGCGACGCTGCTCGCGCTCGACGCGTTCCCCGACCCGGCCCGCGTGCACCTGATCGCGGGGGGGTACGACAAAGGCTCGGACCTGACGCCGGTGGCCCGGGTAGCCGGGGTGCTCGCGGGGCTGTACTGCATCGGCGTGACCGGGCCGGCCCTCGCCGCGGGCGCGGGTTCGCGGGCCATCGCGTGCGGCACGCTGGACAAGGCGGTGCGCACGGCGCTCGATCGCGCGAACACCGGCGATATCCTGCTGCTGAGCCCGGCGTGCGCGTCGTGGGACCAGTTCACGAACTACGAGGCGCGGGGGCTGGCCTTCGCGACGCTCGTGCGGGAGATCGGCGCATGCGCAGCACGATGACGAGCACTCTTCGCAGCGGCTGCGGGACGACACGTCGAGCGCTCACGCTCGCGGTGCTGGGCGTGATGGTCGTCGCCGGCGCCTGCGCCCAGCGTGGACGCCCCGCGGACGCGGAGCCCGCACCGAGCGTCTCCCCGACCACCGGCGACGGCCCTGGCACGGCGCCCACGCCGCGCGAAACGCGAACGGCCCCGACGCCTTCACCCGCACCCACACCGCCGATCGCGCCGCCGGGCACGCCATCACCATCGCCCCAGGCCGCCAAACCTTCGGCCCAGCCCACCATGTCGCCTCCGAGCGTGCCCGAGGGCTGGCGCGAGGTCTTCCCGCACGTGCGCGTCGACCTTGCAAAGCGCGTGGTCGAACTCGAAGGGATCGTCCCCATCGATCCGCACAACCCGCAGACGCCCCGCATCTACCTCGAAGCGATGGTCTGCACGAACGACACCAAGGAGCACGAGTCGCTGGTGATGACCCGCGCCCGCCCGTCGCACGTGCACGCGGCGCTGCTGCTGGTGGGCATCACGCCCGGCACGCCGGGCGACTGGGACTGGACGGGCGACACCATCCGTCCCGTGGCGCCGACGGGCCCGCGCGTCCGGGCCGAGGCGGTCGTGGAATCGCCCGCGGGGACGCGCGTGGAGCCGTTGGAGTCCTGGGTGATCAACGCGCGCGACGGGCGGCGGCTGACGGTACACGACGCCGGGCATCACCACGTCTTCGGCGGGTCGCAGTTCATCGCGAAGGGCAACGAGCGTCACTACCGCGCGGATTCCGAGGGCGTCATCGTCGGGCTCGCGACGTTCGGGGGCGAGACGCTGGGCTGGACCAGGCCCCACCACCATGACTCGGGGCTGAACGAGCCGGTGTGGATCGCCGACCCGGCGAAACTGCCGAAGTTCGGCTCGCCCGTGCGCGTGCGGCTCACCGTCATCGACGAATAGAGCTCACGGCGCGCGGAGCGTGAACTCCCGCGTGCCGCCCTGGGGCTCGAGCACCTCGACCACCACGGGCTTGCCCGCGAGCAGCCCTTGCGAGAGCAGTTCGGTGGTGGCTTCGTCGGCGTCCTTGACCGTCTTCTCGCCGATGCGTCGGAAGACCATGCCCCGCGCGAGCCCGGCGGTGTCGGCGCCCATGCCCGGCGCCACGTCCCACACGATCGGCCCCTCGAGCACGTCGCGGAGCGTGAGCCCAAAGCCGATGGCCAGCTCGCGCTGATACTCCTGCAGGCGTGCCACGCGCGGGAACTCGCCGAGCGTGACGGGGATGTCGACTAGTTCATCACCACGACGCATGCGGAGCGTCACCGTCTGCCCGGGGAGGAGCGAGGAGATCTCGCCGCGGAGGGCGTCGGAGCCGGGCACCGTCACGCCGTTGATCCGCAGGATGACGTCGCCCCGCTGCACGCCCGCGCGTTCGGCCGGGCCGCCGGGCGAGACGTCCGTCACGGGCACGCCCCCGAGCGCGGGGTCGAAACTGTCGTTGGGGAACGAGATGCCCAGGAACCCCGAGAGCACGGGCCCGCCGGCGATGAGTTGGGGCACGCGCGACTCGATCATCGCGAGGGGGATCGCGAAGGAGATGCCCGCGCTCTGGCCCTCGGTGCTCCCGCGCGATTCCGCCGCCGTCGCGATGGCGACGTTCATGCCTACGAGCCGCCCCCGGACGTCGACGAGCGGCCCGCCGGAGTTGCCCGGGTTCACCGCCGCGTCGGTCTGGACGTAGTTCGACAGGCCCGCGAAGCCCATGGCCGTGCGGGCCGAGCGCCCGAGCGCCGAGACCACGCCCTCGGACATGGAGAACTTGAACCCGAAGGGCGAGCCGAACGCGAAGACGCGGTCGCCCTTGGTCAGGCGGTCGCCCGTGGCCCGACGAATCGGCACGAGGTGCGAGCCCTGCTCGACCCGCAGCACCGCGATATCGCTGGGCGGGTCGGTCCCCACGACCGTCGCGCGCGAGACGCGCCCGTCGTGGAACTGCACCTGCACACGCGACGCGCCCGCCACGACGTGTGCGTTGGTCACCACGTGCCCCTGCTCGTCGAACACCCAGCCCGAGCCCGAGGACGAGCGCATCCGCCCCTCGACGCCCCCGACCTGAATGTGCACCACGCTGGGCTCGACGGCGGCCGCGACCTCGCGCACCGCGGCGTTGACCCGCTCCAGCACGTTGTCTGTATCGAGCGACTCGCGCGCGAGCAGCACGCGGGCCTTCGTGTTCGCCGCCGTGATCGAGTGGATCGCCCCGGGCACCGCGAACAGCACGACCGCGCTCGATGCCAGGACGACGAACGCGGGCCCGAACGAAACGATCCGTCGCATGCGTGCCGTCCTCCTGGCATCCCCGGGAAGTACGCACCCGGGCCCTCTCAGGATCGGCCCGATCCGCGTTCCGATCCACAGACGCCGCCTACGCCTTCGTCGGCGTGCCCGTCCGGATGCTCCCCGCCCCGGGCTTTTCCCGCCCGGAACGCACCTTGGCCACCCACGCCTCGCCCGCGGCCTGGATCGCCGGACCCAGCTTCGCCAGGGGCTGTGCGAAGGGAGGCGGCGCGTCGGTCATGCCCAGCAGGTCCTGCAGCACGAGCACCTGCCCGTGGCAGGCGTTGCCCGCGCCGATCCCGATGAGCGGGAGCGTCGTCGCCTCCAGCACGCGCCGCGTCACGTCCTCGGGCACCGCCTCGATCAGCAGCATCACCGCCCCGGCCCGCTCCAGCGCGATCGCGTCGCGCACGATGCGGTCGGCCTCCGCGGGCGTCCGCCCCGCCGCCGCGTAGCCCCCGGTCAGGCCGCTGGTCTGCGGGCGGCTGCCCACGTGCGCGCACACCGGCACGCCCGCCCGGGCCATCCGCTCTACCAGCGGCGCGAACGACTCGTCGGCCTCGACCTTCACGACGTCCGCCAGCCCTTCGACCATGAACCGCCCGGCGTTGCGCACGCCGTCGTCCGCCGACGCCTGGTAACTCATGAACGGCATGTCGGCCATCACCATCGTCGCCGGGGCGCCGCGCTTCACGCCCGCCGTGAGCGCGATCAGCACGTCCAGCGGCATGTCGATCGTGCGCCGAAAGCCCAGCACGACCTCCGCCGCCGTATCGCCCACGAGCAGCACGTGCACGCCCGCCCGCTCGAGCCAGCGGGCGGTCGAGGCGTCGTAACAGGTGAGGCAGGCGAAGGGCTCGCCATCGCGCACGAGGCGTCGGATGGTCCGGATCGTCACCGGGTCGCGGGTGGTGTCGCTCACGGAGGGGATGGTAGCCCCCCACGCCCGTCACACCCCTTCCCCATCCTCCTCGCCCGCCTGGCACGCCGCTACGCTGACGCCGTGCGCCATGTTGCCGGATGCATGACGGGCACGAGTCTGGACGCCCTCGACGCGGCCCTGGTCGAGATCGAGGGTGCGGGGCTGGCCATGCGCGCCCGGTTCGTCCGGGGCGTGTCGCGCCCGTTGGGCGAACTCTCGATCCGCCTGCGTCACCTCGCCGAGCAGCACCCGATGCGTGCGTACGAGATCGCCGCCCTCGCCCGCGACTTCGCCGCACTCCACGCCGACACTCTTCGCGAACTGCTCGGCACTGATCGCTGCGACCTCCTCTGCGTGCACGGGCAGACCGTCTACCACGCCCCGCCGCTGTCGTGGCAACTCATGCAGCCCGCGGCCCTCGCCGGCGCGTTCGGCGCGCCCGTGGTGTTCGATCTGCGCCAGGCCGACCTCGCCGCGGGGGGTCAGGGTGCCCCGATCACACCCCTCGCCGACGCGGTCCTCTTCCGCGACGTGCCGGGGGCGTGGTGCGTCGCGAACCTCGGGGGCTACTGCAACGTCACCCGGCGCGAGCGCACCGAGCCCGGCGCCGTTGACCCCGCGCGCCTGGCCGCCGCCGACGTGTGCGCCTGCAACCACCTGCTCGACATGATCGCCCGCACGCTCCTGCACGCGCCGTACGACGCCGAGGGAGCCGCGGCCCTGCGCGGGCAGGTCCACCACGACGCGCTCGTCGACCTCGAGGGCGTGCTGAACACCCAACGCAGCGCGAAGCGCAGCCTGGGCACGGGCGACGAACTCCGCGAGTGGTTGTCGCGCTTCCGCGCCCACGCCTCACCCGAAGACCTCTGCGCCACCGCGTGCGAGGCGCTCGCCGGGATGATCGCCCTCGCCGCCGCCGACTGCGAGCGACTGATCCTCGCGGGCGGGGGCGTGCGCAACCGCGGGCTCGTGCGCGCGATCGAGTCGGCCTCGCCCGCGCCGGTGTCGCCATCCGATGCGTTGGGCGTGCCCGCGATCTACCGCGAGGCGGCGTGCTTCGCGGTGCTGGGCGCCCTCTGCCAGGACCGCGTGCCAATCACCCTGCCGCAGGTCACGGGGTGCGCGTCGCCCGCACCGATCGCGGGGTGCTGGGTGTACCCGGCGCAGCAGCGCCCCTAGCCTCCGCCCAGCCATGCCCCTCCCCACCGATCGTGCCGCCATCGCCACCGAGAAGCGCAACCCGCGCACCATGGACCTGCACGCGCAGAGCGTGGCGGAGCTGGTCGCACTCATCAACCGCGAGGACCGCGACGTGCCGCTCGCGCTGAAGCGCGCCGCCAAGCGCCTCACCCGGCTCATCGAGGCCATCGAGCCCCGCTTCCTCGCGGGCGGGCGGCTTGTGTACGTCGGCGCCGGCACGAGCGGGCGCCTGGGCGTGCTCGACGCCAGCGAGGCGCCGCCCACTTTCTGCGTGCCCGAGGGACGCATCGTCGGGATCATCGCCGGGGGCGACGCGGCCCTGCGCCGCAGCAGCGAAGGGCTGGAGGACGATCCCCGGGGCGCCTGGCCGGCGCTCGAAGCGCTGTCCCTGACCGCGCGCGACAGCGTCATCGCCATCGCCGCCGGCGCCACCACGCCCTACGCCCTGGGCGCGCTCGACTTCTGCGCCGCCCTGCACGCCGACGCGCCCGATCGCCCCCTGACGGCCCTGCTCGCCTGCGCCGAGCCACCCGAGCCCCCGGCCCACGCCGACCACGTGGTCGTGCTCAAGACCGGTCCCGAGGTGCTCACGGGCTCCACGCGCATGAAGGCCGGCACCGCAACGAAACTCGCGCTGAACACGATCTCCACGACGCTGATGATCCGCGCGGGCCGCGTGTACCAGAACCTGATGGTCGACCTGCGCGCGACGAACGACAAACTCCGCGACCGGGGGGCGCGCGTGCTGGGCATGCTCACGGGGCTCGCGCGCCCGGAGGCCTTCGCGCTGCTCGAGCGCGCCGGGGGCGCGGTGAAGGTCGGCGTGGTGATGCACCACCTGGGGCTCGACGCGCCCGCCGCCGCGGCACTCCTGGCACGATGCGACGACCGGCTTGATCGCGCGCTCGCCGACGACGCCCCGGCGCACTCGCGCGTCGATTGAACCTACCGCGGGCGATTCAGCCAGCCCCACTCCGCGGCGCTCGAACTCCCGATCGGGTACATCTGCGAGCGCACGTGCACGCGGAGGTGGTTCGCCGTAAGGTCGTTGGGCTCTTGCAAGGTGTCACGCCCGCCCGTGGGCGATTCGAACGCGGCGACCGACCCGTCGAGGTACGCCACGTTCCCCTGGCGCGTGTGCCGGCGCGAGAACTGGTCCAGGTTCGCGAACGACCCATCGTCGACGCTCACGTTGTACCACCACTCGTCCTCTTCGATCAGGATCGGGATGGCTTGGAAGTAGCGTCGCACTGAGGCCGCGTTCAGCGGCTGCTCGGGGTAACTCACCTTCCAGTCCAGGTCGACCCGCGCCCCCGCGAAGCGGATGGGCATGGTGTAGTCGAACCATTGGTTCGGACGGCGCCCCGTGGGGCAGATGAACGTCCGGTCCTGCGAGCCCATGTACGGGTAGAGCACCGACGTCTGGATCGGGTGCGTCCAGTTCGTCGGCTGCTGGTTGTACCGCTGGTTGTTCCGCCCGCACCAGTCCAGGTTCGTCGGGCCCTGCCAGTACGCGCCGGGGATCACCTTGTAGTCCGCGGCGTACGTCCAGAACGCCAGCCCCACCTGGCGGATGTTCGAGCGGCACGTCACGAACCGCCCCGCCTCGCGCGCCTTCGACAGCCCGGGCAGCAGGATCCCCAGCAGCAGCGCGATGATCGCGATGACCACCAGCAGTTCGATGAGCGTGAACCCGCCCGGGCGTGGTCGCATGGGGCACCCCCTGTGCTCGCGACACTCTACCACATCCCCCGCCGCACGCCAGCCCCGATGGCGCCCGGCGCGCTCCACCCGCGTCCGACGCCGTCCGGGAACCCCGGCGGACTACCCTCCGCTCGCATGCGACGAATCCTGCACGTCGGCGCCGGCCCCCTCGGGCGGCGCATCCTGACCGATCTTCACGAACGCGCGCTGGGCCAACTGGTCGGCGTGGTCGACGCCGACCCCGCGCTGCGCCAGCGCCCCGTCGCCGACCTCGTCCCCCACGCCGACGCGCGCCTTCGCATCCTTCCCGCGCTCGACGCGTTCGAGGATTGGGGGCACGTCGACGCCGCCATCGTCGCGACCCGCTCCGACCTGCCCGGGTGCATGGACACGTTCCGCGTGCTGCTCGCCCGCGGGCTCACGGTCGTGAGCACCTGCGAGGAACTGGTCTTCCCGTGGCTGCGCCACGTCGCCCTCGCCGAGGAACTCCACGACCTCGCCAAACGCTCGGGCGGGCGCCTGCTGGGAACGGGCGTGAACCCCGGCTTCCTGATGGACGCGTTCCCGGCGGTCCTCACCGGCGTCTGCCGCAGCGTCCGGAGCATCACCTGCCAGCGTGTGCAGGACGCCTCGGCCCGGCGGATCCCCTTCCAGCAGAAGATCGGCGCCGGGCTCGACGACGCCCAGTTCGCCCAGCGCGTCCGCGAGGGCGTGCTCCGCCACGTCGGGCTCGGCGAGAGCATGCACCTGCTCGCCCACGCCACGGGGCTCCGCATCGAACGCTGGGAGGAAGACCTCCAGCCAGTGCACGCCGAGCGCGACCTGGTCTGCGCCCTGGGCGACATCCCCGCGGGGCGGGTCGCGGGCGTCCGCCAGGTCGCCCGGGCCTACGCCGACGAGCGCGAGATCATCCGCCTCGAGTTCCAGGCGGCCATCGGCCAGAAGGACCCCCACGACACCATCCGCATCAGCGGCGACCCCGACGTGCACTGCGCCATCCCCGGGGGCGTGCACGGCGATATCGCCACCAGTTCCCTCACGCTCAACGCCCTCCCCGGGCTCCAACTGGCCCCGCCCGGGCTGCACACAATGACCAGCGTCCCCCCGCCCGTCCACGCCCGACGCGCCTGACGAACTCGCCCCCGCTTCGCCGATCCTCAGGGAGGAGGACCCCATGCCCCGACTCCACGTCACCGGCGCCGGCCCCACCACCATCACCGTCGACGGGCGCGACCTTGTCGCCTTCGGCGGGTGCAACTATCTCGGGCTCGCGCACCACCCCGCGGTGATCGCCGCCCTTCAGGAGGGAGCCGCGCGCTACGGGATCTCCACCACCGCCTCCCGCGAGACCACCGGCAACACGCAGGTGCACGACGACCTCGAGCGCGACCTCGCCCGCTGGCTCGGGCAGGACGCGGCGATCCTGGTCGCCGAGGGCTACACCGCGAACATCGCCGTGGCGCAGTCGCTCGCGCGGACGCACGCCGTCGCGCTGATCGACGCGCGGGCGCACCGCAGTTTGCGCAGTGCCGCGGCCGCCGCGGGCATGCAGGTCTTCGAGTACGAGCACCTCTCGCCCGAGTCCGCCGCCTGGCTCGCCCGGACCCACGCCGATCAGGGCGTCGCGCTCTTCACCGACGGCGTCTTCGCGGCCGACGGCGCAATCGCCCCGCTCCCCGACCTCCTGAGCGCGCTCCCCCCGTCGCGCGCCACGCTCGTCGTCGACGACTGCCACGGCGTGTGCGTCCTCGGGCAGACCGGCTCGGGCAGCGTCGAGCACTTCGCCCTCCGCGATCCCCGCATCGTCATCACAACCACGCTCGCCAAAGGCGTCGGGTGCTACGGCGGGGGCGTCATCGGACGCCGACCCCTCATCGACAACGTCCGAGAACACGCCGACGTCTACCGACGGTCCACGCCCGTACCCACGCCGATGGCCTGCGCCGCCCGCGCCGCCGTGGGCCTCGTCCAGGGCGACCCGTCGCTGCTCGCCAACCTCCGGCGGAACACGGCTCACCTCCGCGACGGGCTCGCGTCCCTGGGGCTGTGCGACCGGCGCGACGACATCCCGATCTTCACGTTCACGCTGGGATCGCAGGACCGCATGGACCGCGTGCAGCACGAACTCGCGGCCCGGGGCATCTACGCCCCGTGCATCGAGTACCCCGGCGGGCCCGCCGAGCGGTTCTTCCGGCTCACCGTGTCCGCCGCCCACGAACCGGCCCAGATCGAGCGGCTCCTGGACGCCCTGGCCAAGGTCGGGGCGGGCTCTCCCCCAGTCTTATCGCGTTCTTAACCTGATTCAGACGCGCAATAAATGACCGTGTGCCATCATCTTTCTCCCTTGCGGGATTCACCCGGGGATCAGGAGAGAGTCTCATGCGTCACCTTTCGTCCTTCGCCGCCCTTGCGGCCCTCGCGTCGGTTGCCGGCGCCCAGACGATCTCGTACACCGGCGGCACGTACGCCCAGAACTTTGACGGCCTGAACAACACCGGCTCGGTCGTCCCGACCGGGCGGGGGCCCCACGCCCTCTCCCCGCTCTTCGCCGACGCCACCATGAACGGTTGGTACGCCGCCAACCCGCTGGGCTCCAGCGCCAACACCGAGATCCGCGCCCAGAACGGCAGCCTCTCGGGCAGCGCCGGGCGCGGCGTGGTGTCCTTCGGGGCCGACGGCTCGACCGAGCGCGCCCTTGGCACGCTGCCCACCAGCAACCAGATCTCGTCGTTCGGCGCCCTGTTCGTGAACGACACGGGCACCACCCTCACCGAGATCCGCATCTCCTACATCGGCGAGCAGTGGCGCCGCGGCGACGTGCCCGACCCCAACGCCCTCGTCTTCTCCTACGGCTTTGCCTCCAGCATCAACGACGCGACGACCCTCTTCCCCGCCCTCGACCTGCTCTCCATCAACCTCCAGGCCGCTCCCACCAACGTCGCCCTCGACGGGAACGACCCCGCGAACCAGGCGATCCGCAACGGTCTCATCACCAACGTGAACTGGGCCCCCGGCGCCACGCTCGCCATCCGCTGGATCACGACCGAGCAGTCCGGGCAGGACGACGGGCTCTCGATCGACAACTTCCAGTTGACCGCCATCCCCGCCCCGGGCACGGGCGCCCTCTTGGCCCTTGGCCTCATGGGCATGGCGCGTCGTCGCCGCTGATTCCTCACGTTTCACTCGCACGCCAAGAACCGCCGCCCACGCACGGGCGGCGGTTTTTTTCGCTCGCCCTACGCCCGCACCGTCGGACCATCGACCCGCGCCGCGATCACGTGCGCCTCGTACGACGCCACGCTCCGGTCGTGCAGGCGAAGCCGCCACGGCGCCCGCTCCACCTCGCCCACGATCCGCACGCCCGCGGGCGCCTGTGGGTGCGCGCCCGTTGTGAGCAGCGCCCGCAGCAGGGGCTCGCTCCGTCCGGCGTTGGTCGCACGCTGCGAGTGCCCGCCGATCCACGCTTCCACGGGCGTCACCGACCCTTCCCAGTCGTAGGGTGAACTCAGCACCACCCCCGCGCCCGGCGCGCTCACGCGGACGATCTCCCGCAGCACGCCCACCGGCGAGGGCGTCGCGTCGAGCACGTTCAGCGCCGAGACCACGCCGAACACGCCTGCGGCGAAAGGCAGGCTCGACGCGTCCGCCGCCCAGAAGTCCACGCGCTCCCGCGCCGTGACAGGCACGTCGAACGCGCGCCGTTCGTGCACCAGCCCGACCCGCCGGCGCGGGTAGACGGCCCGCCCCTCGCGCAGCACGCGCCGCGCGACCCGCAGCATCCCGATGTTCGCGTCGACCCCCAGCACGAGCCTGTCCGTGCGTGCGGCGAGTTCAAAGGCCCCGCGCCCCGTCGCACAGCCCACGTCGAGCCCGTGCCCGCGCACCCCGCCGTTCAGCAGCGCGAGCCCGGTGTGCAGCAGGCGGCACGCCGCCCCGGGCGGGGCCTGCTCGTCGGGTGTCTCCGCGGGGTCGAACTCCCCGTAGTGATCGCGCGCGTAGATCGAGAGGTAGCGTCTCGCCACGGCGTGGGCCGAAGCCGGCTCCGCGCAGTCGGCGATCATCGACTCCGCGTGGTCCGTCAGGTCTTCACGCGCCAGAATCCCCGCGAGGTTGTCCTGCACGAAGCGGCGCACGTCGGCGAGCAGGAACGGGATGCCGTCCACGATCGGGAACTCGCACGAGCACGCCTTGTGCGTGCACACAAGCGAGCCCTCGATGACATCGCCCGACTCTTCGCGGGCCACCACGCCCGGCGCCAGCCGGTGCGACGCGCCGTCGCGCGTGCGGCACAGGGGACAGACCGGCGCGAACGCCTCCAGATGCGTCCGTCGCACGCGTCAGCCCCCGATCTGCACCGTCGGCTCGCCCGGCGGCTGGATCGACCCCGTGGGCGAGGGGATCGGCGCGACGCACGAACTGTGCGCCGTCATGTCGCCCACGCGGGCCGCGGGCATGTTCGCAATCTTCACCGTCGCCGAGCCCTTCGCGATCATGCCCGGCCCGTTGGGCACGCACGTCGGCAGCGAGCACGGCGCGGACATGTCCGTCGCCCGGGCCGCGGGCTTGTTCCCGATCATCACGGTCGGCGCCCCCGGCGGGATGATCGCCAGCGGCAGGGCAGGGTGGGCCACGGGCGTGGGTGTGGGCGCGGGCGGGTGGATCGGCGCGTGGCAGTGCGGCGCATCCTGCTTCATCTGGTCACCGACGCGGGCTGCTGCGGGCATCGTGCACCTCCGGAGACAGTGTACCACGACATGACGTCATCCCCTACTCCCTTCCCCTAGACTCTTCCCGCATGGGCGACGCCCCCATCCAGCGCACGCCGCCGAACGCGCTCCCCGCGCGGGTTCTCCCGTCGGGGCGCCAGATCGTGGTCGACGCCGGTGCCCAGGGCGAGCGGATCGAGGTCCGCGCCCCGGACGGGACGCTGGAAATCGCCATCGCCCTCACGCCCGAAGGCCCCGTGCTCCAGGTCCGCGGGGCGCGTCTTGAGATCGACAGCACCGACGCCGTCGCCCTCCGCTGCAAGGAGTTCGCCCTCCACGCCGAGCAGGGCATCAGCCTGACCAGCGGCGGGCGGGCCGAGGTCCGCGCCCAGGGCGAGGTCGCCATCACGTCGATGACCGACGCCCGGCTCGACGCCGCGGTCATTCACCTCAACGGCGGCGACCGCTCGGCGTATCCCGATGGCCAGCCCGGGTACGTCCCGCCGACGATCGACCTCCCGCCCCCGATCCCACCCATCCATGATCCGCACACCGCGCAGGCACAGGGCTCCTGCGGCTGCGACCACACGCACCCCGGGCATGGACAGCCCTGACCCCCGCCAACCGCACGCCCCCGGGCATGTGCCCGTGCTCGCGCGCGAGGTGCTCGACCTCCTCGGGCCGCGCCCGGGCGAGACGTACGTGGACTGCACCGCCGGGCTGGGCGGGCACGCCGCCCAGGTCGCCCAGCGCCTCGCCCCGGGCGGGCGCGTCATACTCGCTGATGTAGACCCCGCGAACCTCGCCGCGGCGGGCGAGCACGTGCGCCGGGCGGCCCCGGGCGTGGGCGTCGAGACGTTCCTGGGCAACTTCGCGCTCCTCCCCCACCACCTCGCGGCCACCGGCATCCGGGCCGACCTCGTCCTGGCCGACCTCGGCTTCGCCTCGACCCAGGTCGACGACCCGGCCCGCGGGCTGTCGTTCTCGCGCGACGGCCCGCTCGACATGCGCCTGGACCCCAGCCTGCCCGTCTCCGCGGGCGACCTGGTCGCGTCACTCCCCGAAGGTGAACTCGTCCGCATCCTCGACGAGTACGGCGAGGAACGACTCGCCCGCAAGGTCGCCCGGGCCATCGTGACCGCCCGGGGGAGATCCCCCCTCCGCACGACCGCGGCCCTGGCGGACGTGGTCCGTTCGGTCGTGCCGCGTTCGGGCCCAACCGACCCCGCCACCCGCACGTTCCAGGCCCTCCGCATCGCGGTGAACGACGAGCTGGGCAGCCTCGACGCCCTGCTGGCGGCCATCGAACGGGAGGGCCTGCCCGGGTTCCCAGCGTGGCTCTCGGACCGGGCCCGGGTCGGGATCATCTCGTTCCACTCGCTCGAGGACCGGCTGGTCAAGGGGGCGTTCGGGCGGTGCGTGGGAAAGGGCTGGTCGGACCTCGCGCACGGAACGGTCGGAGCCGGCGAGGACGAACGCGACGCGAACCCGCGGGCCCGGTCGGCCAAACTCCGTGTGATCGGGCGACGGTCACGCGTTTGACGCAAACCCGCATCGCTTTTCCGGATAACAGCCCCGGATCGCCGAAAAATGGTCTAGAGTGTCGGATGGACGGGCGGCCATGGACGGTCGCACCGACCTTTCGGCACGAGAGATGGACGGCGCGTCGGGGCACTCCCGCACGCGAGACGCAAGGACGCACACCGTGACCCGTGAACTCAAACTCGCGCTCATCGTCGGATTCTCGCTCGTGCTGGTCGTGACAGTGCTCATCAGCGACCACCTGTCGCGCGCCCGCACCAGCACCCTGGACGACACCGTGTCCGAGCGCCCCGCGCTGACCCCGCCCGCGCCGACGGAATACGCCGACGCCGCGCCGAGCGTGAGCGTGCGTCCGCCGGCCGGGGCGCTGACCCCGGAGCCCGCGCCCGACCGGTACGCGCAGGGGCCCGACCTGATGTCGGGCGTGACGCCGGCGGAGGTCGATGTGCCCCCGGTGGAGATCACGATCGGTCGTGGCGCCCGCGCGATCGAGACCGACAGCACGCTCGCCGCGCTGCGGCGCGAGGTCGAACGCCTGGGCGGTCGCATCGAGAACGGGGAGATTCACCTGCCCCCCGCGGTGCGGATCGACCCGCCCGCCGCCACGCCCCCCGGCCGCTCGGCGTCGACCCAGCCCCCCGCGCCGGCGCCGGTCGTTCCCGGGCCCGGCGGCGTGCACCCCCTGAGCCGCGCCGCCACGCGCGAGTACACCGTGCAGACGGGCGACTCGGCCTTCCGCATCGCGCAGCGCGAGATTGGCAGCGGCGATGACTGGCGTCTGCTCGTGGACCTGAACCCCGGCAAGATCACCCCCGACGGGCGCGTGCGCCTCGGGCAGAAGATCCTCGTGCCCGTCCGCCCGGGCACGCCCAGGGCGGCGTCGGCGAGCACGGGCCCGCGTGCGACTCCCCAGGCAGCGCCCGCTGGCACGCGCCAGGCCTTGCCCGCCGGCACGCGGACCTACACGGTGCAGAAGGGCGACACGCTCGGGCAGATCGCGTCGCGTGAACTCAGGTCCGCCCGGCGGGTGCGCGAGATCATCGAACTGAACAAGGACGTCATCAAGAACCCGGACATGGTGCCCGCGGGCACGGTGCTGCGGCTGCCCGGATGATCGGTGATTCCGCCCAGGTCACAGCGGGCAGGGGAGGGCGTGTGTTCGCGAAGTGCGCGGTGCTGATCGTGGCGGTCGGGGCGTGCGGGTGCGCGTTGCTCGCGCTGCGCCAGTCGCGCCTCCAGGTCGCGAGCGAACTCGCCCGCACGCAGTTGAGGATCTCCTCGGCGGACGAGCGGCTCTGGTCGCTGCGGGCGAAGGTCGCCGCGGGCACCGCGCCCCGCAACGTCGAGCGGCTTGCCCGGAACCTGGGCCCGCTGAAGCCCATCGTCGATCGCCCGGCGGCGCCGCCCGCCCCGCTCGACGGGCCCGCGGTGGTGGATCGGGCGACGCCTCGTCCCGAGCCGGTCGAGCCGGTGCCCGAGCGTTCCGACGCGCAGCGCCCGCGCACGACCTCGCCCGGCACCCGCCCCCCCAGTGTCACGCCCACGCCCGATCGTCGCCTGGCCCGACGGGAGGCCCGATGACCGGCGGCGGCGGCTCCGATCGATCCGGGATCATCGTCGGCGGCGTGCTGTCGCTGGTGATCGTTGTTTTCGTCGTGCTGCTGGCGCGGGTGGTGCAGTTGCAGGTCGCGCCGGGCGAGCAACTGCGTTCGCAGATGGTGCCGCGCGTCAGTTCGCGCGCCGAGCCCCCGCTGCGGGGCGACATCCTCGACCGGTCCGGGCGGGTGCTGGCGTCGACGCGCCTGGGCGCCCGCGTCGTCGTGGACCCGGTGAATCTCGATCTCAAGGTGATCGACGCCACGATCGTGCGACTGTCCGACGCGATGGACCTCTCGTCCGACGAGGTGGGAACGCGCATCGTGCGTGCCATCGGCGAGAACCTCTCCCGGGCGGAACGCACCGGCGAAGAGGCCCGCGGGCCCATACGCTATCTGCCCGTCGGGGGCGTGCTCACCGAGTCGCAGGCGGCCCGCGTGCGCGAACTCAGGATCCAGGGCGTCTCGCTGGAGCGACGCCAGGTGCGCGAGTACGCCGGCGGGCCCGAGACCGCGGCCCTGATCGGCAAGGTCGGCTTCGAACAGACAGGCCTGATGGGGGCCGAGCACCTGCTGAACACCGACCTCGCGGGCGAGCCGGGGAAGATCCGGTTCGTGCGGGACGCGTCGGGGCGGCCGCTCTGGATGGACCCCGGATCGGTGACGCCGCCGACCTCGGGCGTGGACTTCCGCCTGTCGATCGACGTGGAACTTCAGCGGATCGCGCACGAGGAACTGCTGCGGCGCGTGGAAGAGACCGACGCCGCGGGCGGGCGTCTGGTGATGATCGATCCCATGACGGGCGAGGTGCTCGCGATGGTCGACATCGTGCGCGACCTGCCCGGGCTCACGCCCTTCCCGTGGCTCGACGCGACGCCCGTGCCGACGCGCCGGGGCGAGCGCCCCCCGGCGGACCCGCCGCTGAAGCAAGCCCGGTACGTGACCATCCCCGAGGACCCGGGGCGGCGGATTCACCCGTCGCTGGCGCGGAACCGCTGCATCGAGGACATCTTCGAGCCGGGCTCGACCTTCAAGCCCTTCGTATGGGCGACGGTGACGGAACTCGGGCGGGCGCGGCTCGACGAGGTCTTCAACACGCACAACGGCAGTTGGAAGGTGCCGGGCATCGGGCGTCCGATCTTCGACGTGACCAAGCGCTCGGAGATGTCCTGGCGCGACGTGCTCGTGCTCTCCTCGAACATCGGGATGATCCAGGGTGCGGCGAGGCTCACCCCACAGGAACTCCGCGACTGCGTGACGCGCTTCGGGTTCGGCACCCGGACCGGGATCGGGCTGCCCGGGCGGCCGTATCCGGGCGAGGCCGCGGGCATCGTGACGCCCCTGTCGCGCTGGACGAAGTACTCGCACTCGTCGGTGCCCTGGGGGCACGAGGTCGGCGTGACGCCGGTGCAGATGGTCCGGGCGTTCAGCGTCTTCGCCCGCACGGGCGAGAAGGCCGGCACGCTCCCCCGCCTGCGCCTGACGGCGGCCTCTCCGGGCGAGCCCGAGGGCGTGACGTACCGCGTGCTCCCGCCCGACATCGCCGTGCTGACGCGCGACGTGATGCGCGACGTGGTTGTGAACATGGAGAGGGGCATGACCCGCCGGGGCGAGGACACGCCCGAGAGCGGGTGGCGCTACACCATGTTCGGGAAGTCCGGCACCGCCGACATCCCGATCGGCAGGCCCCCGGAGGGCAAGCGTGCCCCCCGCTCGGCCCGCGGGTTTTTCCCGGGACAGTTGAACTCGAGTTTTATCGCCGGGGCGCCCGCCGAGAACCCCCGAATCGTCGTAATCGTGGTCATCGACGACCCGGGCCCGAGGCCCGACCGTCGGCAGATGTACGGTTCGGCCACGGCCGGGCCGGCCGTGCGGCGGGTCGTGGACCGGGCCCTGACGTACATGGGGGTTCCTGCCTCGCCCGCGGAGCCCACGCCGACCCGGGTTTCATCCGGGGGCCGGTAGCGCAAAATCAACACGACAATCCCCCGCCGGGGGTAGGCGCAACCGGGCATCCGGCGTAGACTTGCGTCGCTGCGGGCGACCCCGCGGCGGAGAGATACACGCGTCGCCGGCATTCCTCGGCGGCCACGGAGAGAGAGTCATGAAGATCGCGGTGGTGAGTGTCGGCGTGCTTGCGCTCTGCGCGGGCACGGTATTCGCGCAGTCGGGGAGCAATATCCAGGGCGACGCCGCACTGCTGGGCGCGCCGCTCGTGGGCGTGCAGCAGAACCCGACGTTCTTCGGCAACTCCAGCGGCACGCAGAACTCCAACGGCGGTTCCGAACTCAACGCCGCCTGGGGCACCATCAGCGGAGGCACGCTCCACCTGCTGATGACCGGCAACCTCGAGGCCAACTTCAACAAGATGTGGATCTTCTTCGACCACGGCGTGGGCGGGACGAACCAACTCGCCGGCGGCTACAGCGACGGCGGGTTCAACGAGATCAACAACATGACCGGCCTGCGTTTCGACACGGGCTTCAACCCCTCGCGCGGCATACGCGTCGAGGTCGGCGGCGGGTTCCTCGGCGTCCGCGGGTTCACCCTCGACGGCGCCGCGGGGTACGACATCTTCACCGCCGGCGGCTCGGGCGCGCTCCCCGCGTCCGGCGTGGGCGGGGTCAACGGCGTCAGCCTCGGCTGGGACAACTCCAACGCCCTCGGCGTGGACAGCGGCGACGCCTCGGGCGCTCTCACCGCCAACACCGGGTGGCACTTCGCCATCGACATGGCCGCGTACTTTGGCGCCGTGACGAACGAAGTCCGCGTCATGGCGTTCATCACCTCGGGCGATGCCGGCTTCGCCAGCAACCAGTTCCTGGGCAGCCTGCCGGTGGGCTTCGGCAACCTGGGCGGCCTGGGCAACACCGATCTGTCGCAGTTCGCCGGCGATCAGTTCGTCACCATCGTCCCGGCTCCGGGCGCCCTCGCGCTGCTGGGCCTGGGCGGGCTGCTGGCTCGCCGCCGCCGCTGAGTTCGGTTCATCCACGCAAGTAGTCGCGCCGGGGGCCTTCGGGTCCCCGGCGTTGTTTTTGGCTGGCTCGCGCGAGGGGCTCGACGCTTCAGTCGGGGATCGGCGACTGGCCCGCGACGATCCGCTCGCGCCCGCCTAGGCGCACGGCCCGGGCGATGAACGCCCGGTACGACGCGTCCAGCGACGGTGCGTCCTGACCGAAGTACAGCGCGAACAGGTCCACGCCCGACCGACGCGTCGCGTAGACCGACGACGCCCGCGGGCCCAGTTCGCGCCGGATCTTTCGGCCGAGTTCGCCGCTTGCGGCGTCGGAGAGCAACTGGCGGAAGGCCGGGCGGAAGCGCCCGTTCTCGCCCTCGTTCAGAAAGTGGATCATCGCCCAGACCTGCGCGTAGTAGATCAGCGCCTTGTCGGGGTCCTCGCCGATGATGTCCTGCGGGGCCGTCTGCTGAAGGCGGTCGAGCGGGATGAGATCGCCCGACGCGTGCGCCCGGCGGAGTTTCTCGTAGCGTTCCAGATTCGCCCAGGGGAGGAACCGCGGCACGGTCCGCTCCTGGTCGCCCCAGCGGAAGCCCTCCATGAACGTGGCGAGCCCTTCCTCGAAACTCACGGGCAGGGGCGAGCGGAACGCCGTCTGCGTGTACTGGTGCCAGCCCTCGTGCGCGGCGATGGCGAAGGTGTCGCGCGGGCCGATCTCGTAGAGGATCGCGCGCCCCTCGGCCGAGAACCCGCCCCGGGGGATGCGCAGGTAGATCTCGGCGTCTCGCCCCATGACGCGCTGCGTCACGCGCGTCCACTGCGGGCGGTTCGCCATCAGGTACGTCTCCATCACGCCCGTCGGGCGCGGGAGGTCCGTGATCGACGTCGTGTAGTGCACCAGCGCCTGCTCGAGAAAGTGCGGGATGCGCTCCGCCAGGGCGTACCGCGTCGTCGTGGTGAACAGCCGGTACGACGGCGTGCGGACGAGCAGGCCCTCGCGGTCCTCGAACGACCAGAGTTCGGTGGACAGAATCACCGGGGCGGCGGGGGCGGGAGCGGCCACCCGCGGGGCCGGGGCCGGCGCAGGGTCGGAGATCGCCGCGGGCGAGCCGCCCGGGCGGGGCGTGCACGACGCGAGGGCCGCCAGGCAGACGCCCAGCAACAGGGCGTGCGGTCGCGGGCGGCGTGGGCTGGCAGGGTTCACGAGGCCTCCGTGCGTGCGTCGTGTGGGGTGGAGCAAGCGGTCAGGCCGGGGCGGAGATCGCGTTCAGGGCGTCCTGAGCCGCGCCGAGTTCGGCGGTCACCTTCGTCAACTGGTCGCGGGTCTGCTGCACCATGTGGGGCGGGGCCTTGTCGGTGTACCCGGGGTTCGCAAGACGGCCTTCCAGGGTTGCCTTCGACTTCGTGAGATCGGCGACCAGCCGGCTCAGACGTGAACGCTCCGCGTCGGCGTCGACCGCGTCGGCCAGGTCGGACAGGCGGAACTCCCGCCCGTCGACGCTGATCGGCACGCTCTGGCCGCCCGGTGGTACGGGCGTGATCGTGCCGAGGTTCGCCAGGGCCGCCACGAGGGGCTCGCCCGCGCCCAGGGTTGCCCGGGCGTCGTCGGGCATGTGCAGGGTGATCGCACGCTTGAAATGGACGCTGTGCTGCGCCCGCACCTCGCGCACGGCGGTCACGAGCACCTGCACGCGCCCGAACAACGCCTCGGCGGCGTCGTCGCGGAGCGACGCGTCGGCCACCGGCCAGCCGGCCGTGGCGAGCAGCCCGCCCGTGCGGGGCGGCCCGAGCGAGAGCCCGGGCACCGCCGGCGCCGGCAGGGCGGCGAGCGCCTCGAAGATCGTCTCGGTCACGAAGGGCATCACCGGGTGGAGCAGGCGGAGGTTCGCATCGAGCACGGCACGGAGCACGCCCTGCTGCGCGGGATCGGTCGCGACCGTGGGCTTGATCGCCTCCAGGTACCAGTCGCAGAAATCGTTCCAGAGGAACGTGTAGCACGCCTGGGCGTAGTCGGCGAACTCGTAGTTCGCGAGAGCCTTGTCGCACGCGGCGATGGTGGTCGCGAGGCGCGAGAGGATCCAGCGGTCGGGGAGGGATCGCGAGCCGCCTGGCATTGTCACCGGCACGCTGTCGCGCTGCTTCGATGTTTCGCTGCTTCCCAACTTCTCCATCGCGAAGCGGGTCGCGTTCCACAACTTGGTCGCGAAGTTGCGGCCGAGGTCGAACTTCGGGCTGGTGTTGCGCCCGCCCTCGCCCTTCACCACCGGGAGGCGGACGTCCTGCGTGTTCGTCGCCATCTGGCAGAGCGTGAAGCGCATGGCGTCGGAGCCGTGCGTCGCGATGATATCGAGCGGGTCCACGCCGTTGCCCAGGCTCTTGGACATCTTGCGACCCTCGCCGTCCTGGATGACGGCGTGGATGAAGACGTGGCGGAAGGGCGGCGGGCCGGGGTGCGTGTCGTTCCCTCGCAGGTAGCGGTTGAACATCACCATGCGGCTGACCCATAGGGTGATGATCTCGCGGGCGGTGCAGAGCGTGCTCGTGGGGTTGAACGCGTCGAGCAACTTCGGGAAGTCGGCGACGCCGGTGTCCTTCGCGGCCTGCGCGGCGTCTGGCCAGCCGAGCGTGGAGAGCGGCCAGAGCGCGGAGGAGAACCAGGTGTCGAGGACGTCGGGGTCCTGCATGAAGCCCATGCGCTCGATGTTCGCGATGTGCGGATCGGCGGCGTCGAGGAAGCAGATGAACACGTCGGCCGAGCCGTCTTCGCGCGGCGCACGAGTCCATGCGATGTCGTCGGCCAGCACGCCATCGTCGAGCATCGCGACGAGCGTCGCCTGCTCGGACTCGCTGACGCGCTCTTTCCGCCACACCGGAATCCGATGCCCCCACCACAACTGGCGTGAGATGCACCAGTCGCGGATGTTGTCGTGCCACTGCTCGTAGGTCTTGGCGTAGCGCGCGGGGAAGAACCGCATGGTGCCGTCGCCGTTGCCTACCGACGGCTGCCCGGCGTCCGGCGCTTTCTCCCGCTGCTCGGGCGCCAGGGCCGCGTTCGCCGACGCCGCCAGGCGCGGATCGGTGACCTTCACGTACCACTGGTCGCTCAGGTAGGGCTCGATGACGGCCTTGCTGCGGTCGCTGTGCTTCACGCTGTGGCGGTGGGGCTTCTGGCCTTCGAGCAGCCCGCGGGCCTCGAACTCCTTTACTACCAACTTGCGCGCCTCGCGCATCGCCTTGCCCACGAAGAGGTGCGCGTCACCCACGTCGCTCCAGCCGTGCACGTCGGACACCTTCCCGTCCGGCGACATCATGTTGACCGCGGGCAGGGTGTGGCGACGCCCGATCTCGGCGTCGTTGGGGTCGTGCGCGGGCGTGACCTTCAGGAACCCGGTCGCCATCGCGGCCTTGGGATCGGCCTTCTCCTCGTCGCTCCGCGCGTAGCGCTCGGGGAGCACCACGTACGAGTCCTCGACGATCGGGATCACGCGCCCCACGAGCGGGAGTTCGCAGAAGAGCCCGCGCAGCGACTTCGCCCGCGGGTCGTGCGGGTTGATCGCCACGCCCGTGTCGCCCAGGTACGTCTCGGGGCGCGTCGTCGCGACGGTGATCCACGCCTCGTCGTCGGGGGGCAGCGTCTCGGCGCCGGGGTAGCCCCGGGCGGCGAGTTCGCCCCAGGTCACGGGCATCGCGTCGGCGTCCGGGCCACCCGTCGCGGTCGCGGGGTCGTGCGCACCCTTGTGCACCAGCGGGTAACGGAGGTAGTAGAACGCGCCGTCGATCTCTTCGTCGTAGCACTCGTCGTCGGCCACGGCGGTCTGGAGCACCGGGTCCCAGTTCACCAGGCGCTTCCCGCGGTAGATGAGCCCGTCGCGGAAGAGGCGGAAGAACGCCTCGCGCACGGCGCGGGCGCACACGCTGTCCATCGTGAAGCGCTGGCGGGGCCAGTCGCACGAGCAGCCCATCGCCTTGAGTTGCCCGGTGATGGTCGCTTCGTACTCGTCCTTGAAGGCCTGGATCTTCGCGATGAACTCGTCGCGCGAGAAGTCTGTCCGGCGCTTCTTCTCCTCGTTCCAAACGCGCTTCTCGACCACCGCCTGCGTGGCGATGCCGGCGTGGTCCGTCCCGGGCATCCACAGGGCCTCGTACCCCATCATCCGGTGGGCCCGCACCAGCACGTCCTGCAGGGTGTTGTTCAGGGCGTGCCCGAGGTGCAGGGCGGCGGTCACGTTCGGCGGGGGGATCAGCACGCAGTACGGGCGGGCCTCGCCCCGCAGGACCCTGTTCGGGTCGGCGTCGAAGGCGCGGGCCTCGATCCAACGCTGCCACGCCCGCCCCTCGTGCTCGGCGGGACGGTACTGTTTCGGGAGTTCGGAGACGGGTGTCTGCACGCCGGTGGACATCGCGAAGTGAGTGTACGCGAGCCGATACAGAGCGGTCATGCGCACGAAGGACGAGCAGAGAACCATGGACCCCGGACGACTCGCCCGCTATGCGGGGGCGGGGGTCATCGTGCTGGTGCTGGCGGTCGGGGCGGGGGTGTTCCTGTGGTGGCCCGTGGCGGGACCGAGGGACGCCAACGGCGAACCAACCGGGGCCGGCGGAGGGCGATTGCGGGGCGACAACCTCGACGCCGTGCTGACCACCGCCCGGGTATCCATCGACCGGGGCGAGTTCGAGCGGGCCCGGGCGATCCTCGAGGGGGCGCTGGCCGAGCGCCCCGACGAGCAGAGTCTGCACCTGATGCACGCCGAGACGCTCGCCGGGCTGCGCCTGCTCGAAGAGTCCTACGCGGCGTACGAGCGTGCCCTTGCCTGCGGCCCGCGCACGGGCGACCTGGAGTTCGCCGCGGGAACGCTCGCGAGTTCCATCGGGCGCCTCGACCGGGCCGAGGAGCACTACATGGCGGCCCAGGCGTCGATGCGGACGGACTACCGCCCGTCGCTGTTCCTGGCGCAGACGCAACTCAAACTCCGCAAGGTCGAAGAGGCCAAGGCGAACCTGCTCATCGCAGGGCGCATGGAGCCCGGGGCGGCGATCGTCTGGGGCACGCTCGCGCAGGTGGCGCTCGACGAGAACAAGCCCTCGCTCGCGCAGCAGCACGCGGCCCGGGCCCGCGAACTCGAACCCCGCGTCACCCTGTGGCGACTCCTCGAAGCCCGCGCGTACCGGCGCCAGGGCGAGGCGGAGCAGGCCCTGCTGCTCCTCACCGCGCTCGAGCCCGCCGAGCAGCGCCTGCGCCCGGTGCTCACCCTCATCGGCGAGTGCTTCGCGCTGCTCGGAAGGCCCGAGGAGGCCGCGGCACGCTACGCCGCCGCGTCGGACGCCACGCCCGACGACGGACCCTTGGCCCTGGAAACGGCCCTGTGGTTCGAACGCACCGGCGAGCGTGCCAAGGCCCTGCGCTACGCCGAGCATGCGCGAATGCTGGCGGTGCCCGAGGCGGCGCCGGTGGTGGAGCGCCTCCGCCGCGATCCGCAGTAGGCGATGGACCACCCGGGCTCAGACGCGCATGCCCCGCAGGATCGCGGCGCCCCGCACGAGATCGATCACGCCGATCACCGCGAGGATGATCGCGCCAACACGCCACCCGTAGTGGAACTCCAGCACGCCGGCGATGGCGAGGAAGCCCAGCCCCGAGACAATCGCCGCGACCCGCACCGGCGAGAGCGCCCCGGCGATGATCACGCCGCCGATGGCGAGCGTGATCGCGTGATCGAGTTTCAGCAGGTACCACGCCAGACCCAGCACCAGCAGCGAGACGACCATCGTCGTGAGCCGGGGCCCGAGAGCACGCAGCGCGTTGGATGCCATGGCGGAAGTCCCCCCCCGACCCCGCGCGACGCGGCGGCGGCGACGACGAGCATACCGGGGCGGCGGGCCGCGGTTGCGGCGCACGCCCGGCGGGCTTCACCCGCGGCGCGGGCGAGGATCAGGCCTTGGTCTTCTCGCGTTCGGCGCGCCGGCGTTTCAGTTCGGCGTCGATGAACGGGGCGATCTCGCCGCGGAGCACCGCCTCGTAGTCCGTCTCCTCGTACCCGGTGCGATGGTCCTTCACGCGGTTGTCGTAGAAGACGTACGAGCGGATCTGAGTGCCCCAGCCTCGCTCCATGGCGCCGCCCGACGCGGCGGCGAGTTCGGCCTCGCGGCGTTCGTCCTCGATCGCCTGGAGTTTGGCCATGAGGATCGACAGGGCCTGCTTGCGGTTCTGCGACTGGTCCTTGAAGGTGTTGGAGACCACCATGATGCCGGTGGGGATGTGGGTGAGGCGGATGGCGGTGGCGACCTTGTTGACGTTCTGTCCGCCCGGGCCGCTGGCGCGCACGAAGCCGACGATCTCGAGGTCTCGCTCGGGGATGGTGATCTCGACGTCCTCGATCTCGGGGATGACGTCGACGGTGCAGAAGGATGTCTGACGCTTGCCCTGAGCGTTGAAGGGCGAGACGCGTGCCAGGCGGTGCGAGCCCCGCTCGCACTTGAGGTAGCCGAAGGCGAAGGGGCCCTTGACGTGGAGCGTGACCGAGTCGATGCCGACCTCGGCGCCGAAGCCCTTGTCGACCTCCTCGATCTCGAAGCCCATCTTCTCGCAGTAGAAGATGTACATGCGCAGCAGCATCTCGGCCCAGTCGTTGGCCTCGGTGCCACCGACGCCCGCGCTGATGGTCAGGAAGCAGTTCTTCGCGTCGTGCTCGCCCGAGAGGAGCGAACGCAGTTCGACCTTCTCCATCCGCTGGGTGAGGTCGAAGAGTTTGGCATCGGCCTCGGCGAGGAGGTCCTTGTCCCCGCTCTCGCGGGACATCTCGTAGGCGAGTTTCGCGTCCTCGAAGTCGCGCATCACCGCCGTGAGCGGGTCGATCTGGGCCTTGAGGGTCTTGATCGACGAGACAACTTTGCGGGCACGGTCCTGGTGGTTCCAGAACGTGTCGGAGCCCATCTCGGCCTCGAGCCCGCGGAGATTCTGGAGTTTGCCCGCGTAGTTAAAGAGAGTCGCGGATCGTCACGATCCGCGCCTCGAGGTCGTTGATCACGGGCTGGTGGGCGTCGTAGTGCATCGGGCGTCCTGCTCCTGGCGGTGCGAGGGGCATTCTACCCGTGCCCGATGGCGGGCGGGCGGCTACCGTTGCGGACTCGGCCGGAGTGGCGGAATGGCAGACGCGACGGATTCAAAATCCGTTACCCCTTAAAGGTGTGTGGGTTCAAGTCCCTCCTCCGGCATTGGTCACGCCTGTGCCCCGGGTTCTGGACCCGTGGCGCAGGGTGACTAAACTCTCCTCCCCGCGAGGGGCTCCCGAGGAGGGAGCGCGGCCAGAGGCCCGGCGCCTCGGGCCGCGGGAGCGGTCCAACCGACGTGACCGACCGATCAGCAGGCCCCGCGCATACGCGGGGGAAAGGGTTTGGCTATGGCCGATCAACCGCAGCAGCAGCAGGTCCAACTCCGCATCGACGAGTCGAAGATGAACACGACGTACGCGAACACCATCCGTACTTCGACGACCAACGACGAGGTCGTGCTCGACTTCGGGATCAACCTCCCCGTGCCGGGCCCCGACAACCAGCCCATGCTGATGTTCAGCGTCGGGTCGCGCGTGGTCATGAACTGGTCCGGCGCGAAGCGTCTGGCCATCTCGCTCGGGCAGGTGGTCCGCCAGTACGAAGAGCGCAACGGCGAGATCAACCTCGGGCAGCAGCAGCCGGGCCGCCCGGCGCCGAAACTCACGAACTAACGTCCCACCAGGCGTTTGCAGGCATCGCCGATCGTCGCAGATGCGGCGGCGCGATGCGTGCTTCCGCGACCTGTCCACCGTGCGATCCACCCCCGCACCCCGCGGCTCGCGCGGGGTGCTGTTCTTTCGGCGCAGGTTTAGCGCGCCGATGGCTGGGCGCCGGGGTGCAATTCCGTACAATCCGCATGAACGCCGCGTTCAGGGTGGATGCGGATTCGGAGAAGAACGGTGGCGCACCAGGGCAAGGGTGTCGAGCCGGCGGCCCGCCCGCGATCGTCGCGGCGTCTTGTCGCTTCCAGCCTGCGCGCCCTCGCCAAGGCCATCCGCGACCTGCGGGCGCACAGCGACGTCGCCCCGGGCGATGAGAAGGGCGCCGCCCGCGTGCACGCCCTGCGCGTGGCCTCGCGGCGCGCCGGGGTCATGCTCGCGGCGCACGCCCCGCCCCCTCCGGCCAAGGCGTGGCGGCGCGCGCGCCGGCTGGCACGCCGGCTGCGCCGGGTCGCCGGGACGATGCGCGAGTGCGACGTGCACCGGGCGCTCTTCTCGTCGCTGCTGCGCCACGACGCCGGGCCGGTCCCGCCCGCCGCGACGTTCGCACTGGAGCACATCGAGCGCGAGTGGATCATCGCCCGCGACCATCTTCGCTCGGCGCTGCACGAGACCTCGGACGAGGAGGTGGCCCGGGCCGCACGACATGTCGATCGGTCGATGCGCGACGCCCGCGACGGCGCCCTAGAGCGGGCCCGGGCGCACCTGCTCCACCTGGCGCAGGCGACGGTGGACGCCGCCGGGGCGGACCTCACGAACCCCGTGCGCCTGCACGACCTTCGCCTGACGATCAAGCGTCTGCGCTACGCGATCGAACTGCTCGCGCCGTCGCTCGACGAATCGGCGTGGGCGCGAGTGCTCCCGGACCTGGAGGCCGCCCAGCGGGTGTTCGGCGACGCGAACGACGTGGCGACGCTCGTCGATCGACTCGACCGGGCGATCGTCGAACTGCGGAGCGTGCACCCGCGCGAGGCCGCGGGCGCGCCGTCCCTCGCCGATCTCCGCACGCTGCGCGACCGATTCGCGCAGGTGCGTGACCGTCGGTACGAGCGGGCCGCGGCGTGGTGGGCGGCGGCCGGGCTCGGGCCGGTGCTGCGGGCGCTGGTGCCCGAGGCCGCCGACGCTTCCGCAGACACCCCGCCGCCCGCCCCGCCCGTTACCGCCAACCACGACGCCGAATCTCACACGACGGAGCCGACCATGAGCGCAGACACGCCCGGCAATGGGCACGCGGGCACGCCCCACGGCTCGAACGGCGCGGGGCTGCGCGCGGGCGTGGCCTCGCTGGCCCCGCAGATCCCGGTCGAGGTGGCTGGGCACGCGTCCCCCACCATCGAGCCGGCGCAGCGCAGCCTCTTCCTGTCGGGGCGGCGTCTGGGCGTCATCGACATCGGGAGCAACAGCATCCGCCTGCTCGCGGTGGAACTCGCCGACGAACGCACGTGGAAGGTGCTGGGCGAGGAGCGCGCGATGACGCGCCTGGCCCAGGGCCTGGCGCGGGGCGGGGGCCTGTCGCCCGACGCGATGGCCCGCTCGGTCGAGGCGATCGGACGCTTCCTCGCGATCGCTGAACGTCTCGGGTGCGCGTCGGTCCGGGCGTTCGCGACCGCCGCCGTGCGCGAGGCCGGGAACCGCGCGGACTTCGAGTCGCTCGTGAAGGACCGGACCGGGCTCACGCTCGAACTCGTGTCGGAACTGGACGAGGGCAAACTCACGTTCCGCAGCGTCGCGCGTGTCATCGACCTGACGCACGGCACGTCCGCCGTCGCCGACATCGGCGGCGGCAGCCTGGAGGTCGTGCAGGCGACCGACGAAGTCATCACGTCGAACACGAGCATGCCGCTCGGGGCCGTACGCCTGACCGAGGCCTTCGGCGGGGCCGACGCGTGCGCCGGGCACCGCTACAAGGAGATGCGCAAGGCGATCGCCCGCCAGATCGCCCGGCGCGTGCGCGTGCCCTCGGCGCCGCCCGCGGTGCTCGTGGGCTGCGGTGGCACGTTCACGACGCTGCTCACACTCGGGGCCGCGTCGCGGGGCGTGCTGCTGGATCGTGCAAGCCCGGCGCTCGCGACGCTCGGGCCGGTGAGCCTGGCGCAGACCCGGGGGATGATCGAGACGCTCCGCGGCCTGTCGCTGGAAGAGCGTCTGCGTGTTCCGGGCCTGCCCTCGGACCGGGCCGACATCGTGATCGCGGGGTTCACGGTGATCGAGCGCCTGATGACGCACCTGGGCGTGACGCAGGTGCACGTGCACCCCGGGGGCTTCCGCGAGGGGCTGCTGCTGCGGATGATCGACGACGACCTCGCGGAGCAGGACCGTGCGTCGCAGAACGCGTCGGACGAGGACCACATGCGCTGGGTCCGGGCGTTCGCGCAGCGCTGCCGCTACGAGCGTGCGCACAGTGAACAGGTGGCAAGGCTGGCCCTCCGCCTGTACGACCAGTTCCGTGAGGAGAGCGACCTCATCCCCGGGCTGGGCTCGGCGCGTCACGAACGTCTGCTGCTCGAGGCGGCCAGCGTGCTGCACGACATCGGCATGCTCGTCGAGTACCGGTCGCACCACAAGCACTCGCGGACGATCATCCGGCACGCCGACCTGCGCGGGTTCACGCCGCGCGAGATCGACCTCATCGCCCTCATCGCGCGGTATCACCGGCGGGCCGCCCCGCGCACGCGCCACGCCGGGTTCGCGGCCCTGGGAGAGCCCGACCGGGCGCTCGTCCGCCGGCTCGCGGCGATCCTCCGCGTGGCCGACGGGCTCGACCGCGCCCACGCGCAGAACACCACCGACGTCCGCGTCCGCTTCGGGCGGGGCGAGATCACGCTCGAGGTGGATGGCGTGGCGGACACCGGGGCCGACATCGACGCCGCCGACGAGAAGTCCGACCTGCTCCGCGCGGTGCTGGGCGTGAAACTGTCGATCGCGCCGGCAACCGCCACGCCGTGAGGCACGTCCTGGTTGTGCCGTGAGTTCGGGCTCGCCCGTGCTATCGTTCTCGCTCGCCCGGGCATCCGGGCGATCCTGGAGCACGCACGGGTGAAGGTTCGGGCGGTCATCGTCGGCGCGGGCGGGTACAGCGGGGCGGAGCTCGTGTCGATCCTGCTGGGGCATCCGCGCGCCGAAGTCGTGGGGCTGTTCGCCTCGGCCAGGCGTGATGGCGCCGACGGCCCGCGCCCCTTCTCCGAGACCTTCGGTCGCTTCCGCGGACGCCTCGACCTGCCGGTACGCGCCACGACCGTCGACGACATCGTCGCTTGCCGCCCCGACGCGGTGTTTCTCGCCACGCCCCACGAGGCGAGCGTGGAACTGGCGCCGAAACTCCTCGCGGCGGGCGTGCCCGCGGTGCTCGACCTCTCCGCGGCGTTCCGCCTGCGCGACCCGTCGCTCTACCCCGTGCACTACGCCTTCACGCACGCGCACCCCGACCTTCTCGGGCGCGCGGTGTACGGCCTGGCCGAGCACGCCCGGGAATCGCTCCGCGGGGCGTCGCTCATCGCCGTGCCCGGGTGCTACCCCACGTCGATCATCCTGCCGCTGGCGCCGCTGGTGCGGGCGGGCGCCATCGCCCGGCGCGCCGACGGGCGCCCCTCGCGCCCGGTCATTGACGCGACGAGCGGCGTGAGCGGCGCGGGACGCTCCGCGGCGGTGCGTTCGCTCTTCTGCGAGGTGCACCAGCAGCCCTACGGCGTGCTGTCGCACCGGCACCAGCCCGAGATCGACGCCTACGCCGGCACGCCCACGCTCTTCACACCCCACCTGGGCCCGTACGAGCGGGGCATCCTCTCGACGATCCACGTCGACCTCGCGCCCGGGTGGGACGCCGAGCGCGTCCGGCGCTGCCTGCACGACGCGTACGCGAGCGAGCCGTTCGTGCGTCTGTGCCCCGCGGGCGTGTGGCCCAGCGTCGCCGACGTGCGCGGGACGAACTTCTGCGACATCGCTCTCGCCGCCGACGACGCGTGGGGACACGTGATCCTGTGCAGCGCGATCGACAACCTCGTGAAGGGGGCCGCGGGCCAGGGGGTGCAGTGTATGAACATCCGCTTCGGGCTCCCCGAGACTTCGGGGCTGCTCCCCGGGGCGGGCGGAGACGGCGCGCCGTGAGCACGCGCCCCCCCAGGCGTCCGGTCGTGATCAAGGTCGGCGGCACGACGCTCGAGGCCCAGCGCACCACGCCAGACCTCTGGGCCGCCCTCGCCAAGATGCACGCCCAGCGGGGCGTCGTGCTCGTGCACGGCGGGGGCAAGGCGGTCGACGCACACCTCGCCCGCCTCGGGTTCACGACCGAGCGGCGCGAGGGCATCCGCGTGACGCCGCCCGAGCAGGTCGAGGAGATCGCCGCGGTGCTGGCGGGGCGAGTGAACAAGGCGCTGGTGGGCGCGCTGGCCCGGGCCGGGGCGCGTGGCGTGGGCCTGTGCCTGGGCGATGGCGACTGCGTGCCCACGCGGGTCGCGACGCATTACCCGTTCGACCCCGGGCGCGTGGGCGAGGTCGTGAACGATCCCTCGCGCGGGTCGGACCTGCTGCGCGTGCTGCTGGGCGCGGGCTATCTGCCCGTGCTGTGCAGCGTCGGGCTCGACGAGCGGGGCGAGTTCCTGAACGTGAACGCCGACGACGCCGCCGCGGGCGTGGCGGCCCGTCTGGGGGCCGAGGCGCTCGTGCTCTGCACCGACGTGCCGGGAATCCTGGACGGCTCGAAGCGGGTCGTGCCCGAGGCCGACGGAGCCTGCATCGAGCGGATGATCCGGTCGGGCGAGATCACCGGGGGCATGATCCCCAAGGTGCGTGCCGCGCAGGACGCCGCCCGCCTGGTCGGTGCGCCGGTGGTCATCCTGTCGGGGAACGACCCCGGGGCGCTGGCCGCCTGGGCCGGGGGCGCGAGCGTGGGCACGCGCGTCCTGGCGACGTAATGTTGCCCCCCCACTCTCTCCGTCGGAACCCGCGCATGCCCACGCACGCAGCCCAGCCCGCCAGTCAACCCGCCGCACCGCCGATCGCCGCCGCCGCCGACCTGCGCGGGCGTGATCTGCTCACGCTGTCGACGCTCTCGCCCCGCGCGCTGCGGGAGTTGTTCGACCGGGCCGCGGAGATCAAGCGCTCGCCCGGCGCGTTCCGCTCGGCCCTCGACGGGCGGTCGATCGCGCTGCTCTTCGAGAAGCCCTCGCTGCGCACGAAGATGTCCTTCGAGGTCGGCATCGCGATGCTCGGCGGGCACCCGGTCTTCATGGACCACGCGACGCAGCGCCTGGGCGCGCGCGAGTCCGTCCGCGACTACGCGAAGAACCTCGAACGCTGGGTGCAGTGCATCGTCGCCCGCGTCTACGCGCAGACAACGCTCGATGAAATGGCCGACGCCGCGGCGTGCCCGGTCATCAACGCCCTCTCCGACCGCTACCACCCCTGCCAGGCGCTCGCCGACGTCTTCACGCTCCGCGAGCGCTGCGGGCACGACGAGTCGCGCCTGCGCTCGCTGCGACTGGCCTACCTGGGCGACGGGAACAACGTGTGCGCCTCGCTCATGCACGCGGCGTGCCTCGCGGGCATCTCCACCACCGTCGTCACGCCCCCGGGGTTCGAGCCCGCGCCCGACGTCGTCGAGTCGAGCCGGACTTTCGCGCAGGCCAGCGGCTGCACGCTCACCATCGCCACCGACCCCAACGCCGTCGAGGCGCACGACGCGGTCTACACCGACGTCTGGGTCTCGATGGGCCAGGCCGGGGGCGTCGACGAGGTCACCCGCCGCCGGCGCACGTTCGCGGCGTACCAGGTGAACGGGGCGACCATGGCCCGCGCGTCGCGCGGGCGACCGGCCCCGGCCGTGTTCATGCACTGCCTGCCCGCCCAGCGCGGGCTCGAAGTCACCGACGACGTCATCGACGCGCCCACGTCGGTCGTCTACGACCAGGCCGAGAACCGCATGTGGGCGCAGATGGCCCTCCTCACGTTCATGCTCGCGCAGTAAGTCCCCCCGCACGTTTCTCCCGCAAGGAAACCCCATGACAGTCCGCATCGCACTCGCGTACTCAGGCGGCCTCGACACCTCCTGCATCGTCCCCTGGCTCCGCGAGAACATTCCCGGGGCCGAGGTCGTCTGCGTCGTCGGCGACGTCGGCCAGGGCGAGGAAGAACTCGCCGGCGTCGAGGACAAGGCGAAGAACTCCGGCGCCGCCGAGTGCCACGTCGTCGACCTCCGCAAGGAGTTCGTCGACGAGTTCGTCATGCCCACGATGATCGCCGGCGCGGTCTACGAAGGACGCTACCTCCTGGGCACGGCCATCGCCCGCCCGGTCCTCGCGCGGGCGCAGGTGCAGGTGGCCCGGCGCACCGGCTGCACCGCGCTCGCCCACGGGTGCACCGGCAAGGGCAACGACCAGGTGCGGTTCGAGAGCGCCTTCGCCGCCCTCGCCCCGGACATGCAGGTCATCGCCCCGTGGCGCCTCGACGCCTGGAAGCTCTCCGGGCGCCTGGCGATGCTCGACTACCTCAAGCAGCGGAACATCCCCACCACCGCGAGCGCGACCAAGATCTACTCGCGCGACCGCAACCTCTGGCACATCAGCCACGAGGGCGGGACCATCGAAGACCCCTGGAACCCCCCGCCCGACGACGCGTGGATGCTCACCGTCGATCCGCGCAAGGCCCCCGAAACCCCCGCCGACGTCACGCTTTCCTTCCGCGCCGGGCGTCCCGTCGCGCTCGACGGAAAGACCATGGAGGCCTGGCGCATCATCGCGGAGCTGAACACCCTCGCCGGGACGCACGGCGTCGGGCGCATCGACCTCGTCGAGAACCGGCGCGTGGGCATGAAGAGCCGCGGGCTGTACGAGACGCCCGGGGGCACGGTGCTCGTCGAGGGTCTGCGGGCGCTCGAGGAACTCGTGCTCGACCGCGAGACACGCCACTACCGCGAGCACCTGGGGCTCACGTTCGCCGAACTCGTCTACGACGGGCGCTGGTTCACCCCGCTCCGCGAGGCGCTCTGGGCGTGCGCCGCGAAGATGGCCCAGCACCTCGACGGCGAGGTGGTCGTGCGCCTGAGCAAGGGCGTGGCGACGCCCATCCGCCGGCGCAGCCCGCACTCGCTCTACGCCGAGAAGATGGTCAGTTTCGAGGGCGAGGACGTGTACAGCCAGAAGGACGCGGGCGGGTTCATCCGCCTGCTCAGTTTGCCCGAGCGGATCCGGGCGCTAAAAGAGCGTGGGCAGGCGCACTGACGGGGGGTGAAGACCCGCCGGGGCGGTACGATCTGCGCGCATGCCCCCCACCGCCCCCACCGCAGCACCCGCCGTCGCGCCGACAGCCGATCCGTCCCCGGCTTTGACCGCCGCCGAGCCGGCCGCCATGCCCGCCGCTGCGCGGGCCCAGCGCGCCTTTCCCGCGGGCTCCAACGGCGAGTTCAACCTGCCCGCGGACCTCGTCCGGGTGATCGCCCAGGGGCGGGGCTGCCGCCTGCGCGACGCCGAGGGACGCGACATGCTCGATTTCTCGATGGGCTGGGGATCGGTGCTCCCCGGGCACGCGGCTCCGGAGATCGTCCGCGCCGTCGCGGCCCGGGCGCCGCTGGGCACGAACTTCTCGACCGTGAACACCGAGTCCCTCGCCCTCGCCGAGGAACTCCTGCGCATCCAGCCCGGCGCGAGTCGACGCCTGCGCTTCTGCGCCTCGGGCACCGAGGCGACCATGCACGCCCTGCGCCTCGCCCGCGCGTTCACCGGGCGTCCGCTGGTTCTCAAGTTCGAGGGCGCGTACCACGGCTCGAACGACGAGGGTGTCACGAGCCTCTTCCCCTCGGGGCGCACGCCCTTCCCCGCGCCCGAGCCTTCCAGCGCGGGCGTTGACGCCTCCGCCACGCGGGTCGCGCCGTACAACGACGCCGACACCGCGACGGCGATCATCCGCGCCCACGCGCGCGACCTTGCGTGCGTCATCGTCGAGCCGCTGCACCGCTGCCTCCCGCCTCGCCCGGGCTTCCTCGCGGCCCTGCGCGACGCCTGCGATCGCGCGGGCGTGCTCCTGGTCTTCGACGAGGTCGTCACCGGCTTCCGCCTCGCGTACGAGGGCGCGCAGGGCTACTACCGCGTCCCCGCCGACATCGTCGCGTACGGCAAGGCGCTCGGCGGAGGGCTGCCCATCGGGGCGTACGTCGCTCGCGCCGACATCATCGACCGCGTCCGCGAGGACATCGCCGGCACGCCCGAGTACGTCTGGACCGCCTCCACCCTCGGCGGGAACCCCGTCTCCTGCGCCGGCGCGAACGCCGCCCTCACGCTCTACCGCCAGCCCGGCGTCTACCCGCGCCTTCACGCCATGGGCGAGGCGCTCCGCGAGGGGATGCGCCGGGCCCTGCGCGACGCCGGACAAACGGGCAAGGTCATCGGCGACGGCCCGCTCGCGCAGATCGTCTTCACCGACGCCGAGGTGTACGACTATCGCACCACGATCGCGGGCGATCGGGCTCGCTCCCGAGCCATGATGCTCGGGCTGTTCCGCGAGAACGTGTTCGTGAACCCGATGGGCACGAAACTCTACCTGTCGCTCGCGCACGACGCCGCGGGCGGCGACGCCGAGGCCATTCCCGAGTTCCTCACGCGCCTCGCCCGCGTCCTGCGGACACTCTGACGGATCACCCTCCACGCATGACGACCACACCCGCTACTCCCGCCGACGTCCTGCACGCGGTCAACGCGGCGTGGGACGCGTTCACGCAGCACCCGGGCATCGAACTCCGCGCACGGGCCCTCGACCTCGCCGCCGCCCGGCTCGATGCGCACCCGGACCTGGTCCGCACCGTCTGCGACGAGACGGCCTACCCCGAGCCCCGCGTCCGCACCGAACTCGTCCGCACCATCGCCCAACTCCGCGCGTTCGCGTCGCTCATCCGCGAAGGATCCTGGGCCGAGCCGACCATCGATCGGGGCGACCCGTCACGCACACCCACACCCAAGCCCGACCTGCGCCGGATGCTCTTCCCGCTCGGGCCCGTGGGCGTCTTCGGCGCGAGCAACTTCCCCCTCGCCTACGGCGTAGCCGGGGGCGATACCGCCAGCGCCCTCGCCTCGGGCTGCCCGGTGATCGTCAAAGGGCACAGCGCCCACCCGCGCACGGGCGAACTCATCGCCGCCGAACTGATCGAGGCCTGCCGCGAAGCGGGCCTGCCCGCGGGGTTCTTCGCGTACCTGCCCGCGTGGGGCGAGCGCGACGTCGCGGTGGGCGTCGAACTCGTGCAACACCCGCGCCTGCGGGCGGTCGGCTTCACCGGGTCGCACGCCGGGGGCATGGCTCTTGTCCGCATCGCCCAAGACCGCCCCGAACCGATCCCGGTCTACGCCGAGATGGGGAGCGTGAACCCGGTGTTCGTGCTTCCCGGTGCGGCGGCGTCGCGCGGGCGCGAAGTCGGCGCGCTGCTCGCCTCCTCCGCCATGCTGTCGGTCGGGCAGATGTGCACCTGCCCCGGGCTGATCTTCCTGCCCCCGGGGGGTGACGGCGTCGCCGACGCCATGCGCGAGGCGTTCGAGCGAGCCGCCCCCGCGACGATGGTGAGCGAGCGCGTGGCGGCCGCCTTCGCCTCGCGCGTCCGCGACCTCGCCGGCACGCCCGGCGTGCGTGTGCTCGCGGGCGCGATGCCCCCAACCGGTGGCCCTCGCGCCGGGTCGCCCACGCTCCTCGAAACCACGGGCGAGGTCTATCGCCGGGGCGGCACGCTCCGCGAGGAGTGCTTCGGGCCCGAGACGCTGCTCGTGCGCTGCGCCGACGCCGCCGAGTTCTTCGAGATCGCCCGTGCTCTGCCCGGCGCTCTGACCGGTTCGATCTTCGCCGACGAGGCGGACGCCCCCGCCGCCCGCGATCTCGCCGCCCTCGTGCGCGACCGTGTCGGACGCCTGATCTTCAACGGCGTGCCCACGGGCGTCGAGGTCGTCCCCGCGATGACCCACTCCGGGCCCTACCCAGCGTGCAGCCGCCCGGAGAGCACCGCCGTGGGGGCGTACGCCATCCGACGGTGGTGCCGCCCCGTGACGTTCCAGAACGCCCCGCCCGAGGTCCTGCCCGAGGAACTGCGGGACACCAATCCGCGCCGCCTGTGGCGACTGGTCGAGGGCGTGCGTTCGCAGGCGTGAGGACCCGCCGCCCGCCCGGTACACTGACCGCATGATGCTCCGCACTCCTTCCCGTGCCCTCGCCGCGCTGCTGGGGGCCGCCCTGTGCACCGGCGCCTTCGGGCAGGTCCACGTCGCCCGCGTTTTTTCCGACCATGCCGTGCTCCAGCAGAACGCCTCGGTCCCGATCTGGGGCTGGGCGAAGCCCGGCGAGCAGGTCCGCGTCCGCACCCCCTGGAACGCCGACGGGGCCGAGGGCGTCGCCGACAGGCATGGTCGCTGGGAGGTGCGGTTCGACACCCCCGCCGCCGACGGCCAGTCGTTCAGCATCACCATCGCCGGCTCCAGCACCGTCACGCTCAGGAACCTCGTGCTGGGCGAGGTCTGGCTCGTCTCGGGCCAGTCGAACATGGAGTGGCCGCTGCGGGAGAGCGAGGGCGGCGCCGACGCGGCCAAGGCCGCCGACCTGCCGCTGATCCGCCTCTTCAACGTCGACAACCGGCTCTCCCCCCGCCCGCGCCGCGACGTCGAATCCACGCACGCGTGGCGCGTCTGCACGCCCGCGACAGCGCCGGAGTTCAGCGCCGTCGCCTTCCATTTCGCCCGCGAGATCACCGGGAAACTCGGCGTGCCCGTGGGCATCATCCAGAGCGACTGGGGCGGCACGCCCGCCCAGGCGTGGACCAGCCCCGACGCCCTCGCCGCCTTCCCCGAGTTCGCCGAAGACCTGCGCCTCGTCGACGCCATGGACCCCGACCCGAACGTGCGCGCCGCGAAGATCGGCGCCATGTCCGGCTCGTGGTGGGACCGGCTCGACACTCACCGCGCCGCGCCCGGCCCCACCTGGGCCACCCTGGACTTCGACGACCACGGGTGGGACACCACCCGCGTGCCCGCGCTCTTCGCAGGCGATCTCGCGTCGCACGACGGCGTCGTCTACTACCGCGCCGAGTTCGAGTGGGCCGGCCCGAACGCCGCCGCCAGCGTCTCGCTCGGACCCATCGACGACCGCGACGACGTGTACCTCAACGGCGTGCACCTGGGCGGCATCCGCGAAGACGGCCGCTGGAACACGCCCCGCACCTATAGCGTACCCGCGGGCGTTCTCCGCCCGGGGCGCAACGTACTGGGTATCCGCGTGCTCGACACCGCCGGGCCCGGCGGGTTCCACGGCACGCCCGACCAGATGCACCTGACCGCCGGCGACACCCGCGTGCCCCTCGCCGGCGACTGGCGCGTGCGCAAGGGCCCCGCGATCTCCGACCTGCCCCCCATCGGCCAGCCCGCGACCCTCTCGCCCTCCACCGGGAGCGTGCTCTCGAACGCGATGATCCACCCGCTCGTGCCCTACGCCCTCCGGGGCGTCCTGTGGTACCAGGGCGAATCGAACCGCAACGACCCCTCGCTCTACGCGCGCCTCTTCCCCGCGATGATCGAGGACTGGCGCGCCCGCTGGAAGGACCCCTCGCTCCCGTTCTACTTCGTGCAGATCGCCCCGTACGAGTACGCCGACGACCGCGGGCGCACCTCGCTCCTCCGCGAGGCGCAGGCCGCGGCCCTCGCCCTCCCGCACACTGGCATGGCCGTCACGCTCGACGTGGGCAACCCGCGCGACATCCACCCCTCGCAAAAGCGCGAAGTCGGCGAGCGTCTCTCGCGTCTCGCCCTCGCCGAGACCTACGCCAGGCCTGGCGTCGTCGCCCACGCACCGCGCTACGTCGGCGCGAAGTTCGCCGACGGTGCCGCCGTCGCACGGTTCGACCTTGGCAAGTCCGCCGGGCTCGCGCTCGCCGACGTCCCTCCGGGCGACTTCACGCTCGCCGGGCAGGATCGGGTCTTCTACCACGCGAAGGCAGAGGTCGTCGCGCCGGGCGAACTCCGCGTCACGAGCCCGCGCGTGCCCTCGCCGGTCGCGCTCCGCTACGCCTTCGCCGCCTCGCCGCACGGGGCGCTGCGGAGCGCCGAGGGCCTGCCGGTCGCGCCGTTCCGATCCGACGGCTGGACCCCGCCCCACAACGGCTGGCCCCCCGCCGAGGACCTGGGCGCCACGCCCTACCTCACCACCGACCCCGCCTTCGTCCCGCTCTTCGACGGCTCATCCCTCCGCGGCTGGGTGAACGTGAACACCGCGCCCGGCACCTGGCGCGTCGCCGACGGCATGATCCGCTGCTCGGGCGTACCCACGGGCGTCCTCCGCACCGAGCGCATGTACGAGAACTTCGTCCTCGAACTCGAATGGCGTCACCTCAGCGTGCAGGGCAACGCCGGGCTCTTCGTCTGGTCCGATTCGCTCACCGCCCGGGGCGTGCCCTTCACGCGCAGCATCGAGGTCCAGGTCATGGCCGGCATGGAGGCCGACTGGTACACCAGCGACGGCGACATCTTCCCCATCCACGGCGCCACCATGACACCCCTCACCACCCGCCCCCGCGGCGGGTCCCGCGCCTACCCCACCGAGAAGCGCACCCGCCCCTCCCCCAACTGGAACCACTACCGCGTCGAGTGCGTCAACGGCGAGATCACCCTCGCCGTCAACGGCAAGGTCGTCACCCGGGGCAAGGACGCCTCGCCCCGCCGGGGCTTCATCTGCCTGGAGTCCGAGGGCACGCCCATCGACTTCCGCAACATCCGCATCAAGGAACTCCCGCCCGCCTCGCCCCCTCTCGCGCCCGAGATGGTCGCCGACGACACCGACGGCTTCGTCCCGCTCTACAACGGCGTCGACCTCGCCGGCTGGAAGGTCGAGCCCGTGCACGAGGGCCGCTTCGTCGCCCGCGACTGGGTTCTCGCGTTCGACGGGCATGGCGCCGACCTCTGGTCGCAGCGCTCCTACCGCGACTTCGTCCTCATCGCCGACTGGCGCTGGACCGCCAAGCCCGCCGACGTCGCCCGCCCGGTCATCCTCCCCTCGGGCGACGAGCAGAAGAATCCCGACGGCACGACCGTCATGCAGGTCGTCCCCGACGCCGGCGACAGCGGGATCTACCTCCGCGGATCCTCCAAGAGCCAGGTCAACATGTGGTGCTGGCCCGTCGGCTCGGGTGAGGTCTACGGCTATCGCACCGACGCCTCCCTGCCGCCCGAGGTCCGCGCGGGCGTCACGCCGCGCTCGCGCGCCGACCGACCGATCGGCGAGTGGAACCGCTTCGTCATCACCATGAAGGGCGACCGGCTCATCGTCGTCCTCAACGGCGTCACCGTCATCGAGAACGCCCACCTCCCGGGCATCGCCCGCGAAGGCCCCATCGCCCTCCAGTCGCACGGCTCGCCCATCGAGTTCGCCAACCTGCTCATCAAGGAACTCCCCCCGGAGCCCACGCCATGACCACCTCCCGCCGCGATTTCCTCGCCACGTCGCTCGCCGTCGGCGCCGCGGCGTGCGCGCTCCCCGGCGCCGCGCTCGCGCGACGTCTCGCCCCGCCCGCGGGCGAACCCGGCGCCGCACCGGCCGCCGCGCCCGTCGCCCCCGAGCCCTGGTTCACCATCTCCCTTGCGCAGTGGTCGCTGCACCGCACGCTGTACAGCGGGGCGATGACAAACCTCGACTTCCCCAAGGCCGCCCGCGAGCAGTTCGACATCGACGCCGTCGAATACGTGAACACCTTCTTCAAGGACAAGGCCGACGACGAGGACTACCTCCGCGACCTCAAGTCCCGCTGCACGGGGCACGGCGTGCGCAGCCTGCTCATCATGTGCGACGGCGAGGGCGCCCTGGGCGACCCCGACGACGCCCGCCGAGCGCAGGCCGTGACGAACCACCACCGCTGGGCCAGGGCCGCCAAGTTCCTCGGGTGCCACTCCATCCGCGTCAACGCCCAGAGCCGCGGCACGCCCGACGAGCAGGAACGCCTCGCCGCCGACGGGCTCCGCGCCCTCACCGAGTTCTGCGCCACCCTCGACATCAACTGCATCGTCGAGAACCACGGCGGGCTCTCGAGCCACGGCGACTGGCTCGCCCGCGTCATGCGACGCGTCGACCACCCCCGCTGCGGCACGCTCCCCGACTTCGGCAACTTCTACGAGTACGACCGCTACAAGGGCGTCCGCGAGATGATGCCCTTCGCCAAGGGCGTCTCCGCCAAGTCCCACGCCTTCAACGAGCGGGGCGACGAAACCGCCACCGACTACGCCCGCATGCTCCGCATCGTCTACGACGCGAACTACCGCGGCGCCATCGGCGTCGAGTACGAGGGCGACAAGCACCCCGAGGCCGAGGGCATCCGCCTCACTCGCGACCTGCTCGAACGCTACCGGCGCACACCCCCGCCCCCGCTGCCGCCGGATGAACCCGCCAAGCCCGAGCCGCCCGCGAAGACACCCACGCCTACGGGCGGCTGATCGCCCTCCCACCGCAGTCGCCCCGCCGGGTCGATGATCCGCACGCTGTCTCCCTCCACGATCACGCACGCCGCGTCGCCCGCGAGCGCGCGGAGTCGTTCGGCACGCTCACGCGGCGCGACGCACAGCGCCGTCGCGAGCGCGTCGGCCCACTCGCCGCGCCGCGCGACGACCGTCGTCTGCACGCGCCGCGTCGAGCCCAGCCCCGTGCGCGGGTCCACGATGTGCGCGTAGCGCACGCCCTCGATCTCCACGAACTGCGCCGCATCGCCCGAGGTCGACACCGCCGCGTTCCGCAGGCGCAGCGTCCCCAGCGCAGGCCCCTCCTCACCCGACCGCTCCCCGCGGATCGCCACCCGCCAGCCATCGCGCCCGGGCGGTGCATCCCCCGCGGCCACATCCCCCGCCAGCGACACCAGGCTCGAACGCACGCCCCGCGCCCGCAGCACTTCCACCGCCCGCGACGCGGCGTATCCCTTCGCGATTCCACCCAGGTCCAGCGCCATCCCGCCCCGTTCCAGCCGCACCGGCCCGGATTCGCCGGTCGGCAGCGTCACCGCCCGCCAGTTCACGCTCTGCCGCGCCGCGTCGATCTCCGACTGCGCCGGCAGCCGCCCCGTCCGCCGCGTCTCACGCCACAGGCGCACGCTTGGGGCCATCGTCACGTCGAACGCGCCGCCCGACGCCTCCGACACCGCCGCCGCCACCCGCAGCAGGTGTACCAGGTCGCGCGGGGCCTCCACCGCCTCGACGCCCGCGCGCTCGCCCAGGCGCGTCACGACGCTGTCGCGCCGGTAGTCGCTCAGCATCGCGTCGAGCCGGGCGATCTCATCGAACGCCGCCCGGGCCGCGGCCTCGCCCGCCGCCTCGTCGCGCGCGTACAGCACCACCCGCACCGGCACGCCCATCGACACCCGCGCATACTCGAACCGCTGCGTCCGCCCGGCGCACGCCCCCAGCACCGCCAGCAGCAGCACGCCCGCGAGCGCCGCGCTCGCCAGCCGCAACGCCCTCACGCCGTCGCGCCCTTCCCCAGCCATGCGGGGTCGAGCATCATCCCCGGGGGCAGGGCGGCGAGCACTCCCTGGTCGTCGATCCCCGCGATCGGCGCCGCGCAGTAGTCCAGCGCGAACGCCCCCGCCGGTCGGTTGTTCCCCGACAGGCCCAGCCCGCCGAACGGCAGGCGCGAACTCGCCCCCGCCGTGCCCGTGTTCCAGTTCACGCACCCCGCGCGGACGCGCGCCCGGAAGCGCTCCGCCGCCTCGGCGCTCGCCGTGAAGATCGACGCGGCAAGCCCGAAGTCCGTCTCGTTCGCCTGCGCGATGGCCTCGTCCTCGCGCTCCACCACGCACACCCGCAGGAAGGGCCCGAAGACCTCGACGTCCGACCCCGGGTGCGTGGGTTCGCCCCCTGCCGTCTCCGCGCCGTCACGCACGAAGCCCTCGACGCGCATCACGCCGGGCGACATGAACCACCCGCCCCCTTCGCTCTCCACGCTCGTGGGCTCGACCAGCAGTTCGCCCCCCGCCCGCGCGAGCGCGCCGACCATGCCCAGCGCGTGCGCCCGCGCCTCACGGCTGATCAGCGGCCCCATGAAGACCGGGTGCGCCGCGCGCGGGTCGCCGATGATGAGGCGCGACGCCGCCTGGCACACCGCGGGGATCAGCCGGTCCGCCACGCCCCGCTGCACAATCAGCCGGCGTGTGCACGTGCACCGCTGCCCCGTCGAGATGAACGCGCTCCGCACCACCTCCGCCGCGGCCCGCGCCTGGTCCGCATCGTCCAGCACCACCGCCGCGTTGTTCCCGCCCATCTCCAGCGCGAGGATCCGCCCCGGGCGATCGACGCTCGCCCGCAGGATCCTCCGTCCCACCCCCCACGACCCCGTGAACAGCACGCCGTCCACGTGCGCGTGGTCTACGAGCGTCGTCGCGATGTCGGCCCCGCCCTGCACGAGGTTGAACACCCCCGCCGGCGCGCCGCATTCGTCGAGCGCCGCCTGCATGAGCGTCGCGAGCGCCTGCCCGCAGCCGGGCGCCTTGTCCGAGGGCTTGAACACCACCGTGTTCCCCATCAGCAGCGCCGGCACGATGTGCCCGTTGGGCAGGTGCATCGGGAAGTTGAACGGCCCGAGCACCGCCATCACGCCGAACGGTCGGAACCGGCAGCGCCCCGTCCGCCCCGCGCCCAGGTCCACGTCGAACCCGCGCACCCGCGCCAGCCCGCCCGTCGCCGACGCGTCGAGCGTCACGTCCACCTTCTGCGCGAGCAACTGCGCCTCGCCCCGCGCGTCCCATCCGACTTTTCCGGTTTCGTCGCGGATCAGGTCCGCCAGCGTCGCCTCGTGAGCGCGGGCCAACGCCGCGAACCGGCGCAGCACCTCCGCCCGGCGCTCCAGCGTCCACGCCGCCCACGCCTCGCGCGCCGCGTGCGCCGCCTCGACCGCCCGGGCCGCATGCGCCACGCTGCTCGCCCCGCTCCACACAACCTCGCCCGGGCGCGCCGGGTTCCGCGAGACAAGCCCATCGGGCGCATGCGCGATCCACGCCCCGCCCACCAGGTCCGACGGCGGCCTCCACGCGAACGTGCTCACGCCCGCGACCTCGCACGCGTTCCGCGCTTGGTGCGTGAGGGCTTCGCGGCCGGCGCCGCCTCCACGGGCGCGTCGTCCGGCACGATGCCCGTCAGCGGCGTCACGCCCACCTCGCCCCCGCTCTTCACACGCAGCAACTCCATCGCCTCGGGGCTCAGCCGCACGCTGTCGGGCAGCAACTCCACCCGGTCCTCCGTGCAGCGGAACTCGCCCTCGCGGTCGAACGAACTGAGAATCGCCCGCACGCTGCGGCGCGACGCGTCCGCCGCCTTCCCCGCCGGCAATCGCTTCGTCCGGCTCACCAGCGGGATCTCGTCCGTCGGCGCGTCCAGGTGCGGCCCGCCGTCAAACGGGTCCACGAACCCGCGGTTCTTGAACCCCAGACTCTCCAGCAGCCGCAGCGCGGGCAGCGTCTCGCGCCCCACCACCCCGATCTGGTTCTGCACTTCGAGCGGGAACAGCGACAGGTAGATCTCCTCCTTGGGCAGCAACTCCGAGATGAACCCGCGGTTGTGCTGGCAGAAGCGGTCGGCCTCGCCGAACCGCACCGGGATGAACTTCCGCCCGAAGTGATCCCAGAAGACGTTGTCGCCCTCCTCCGACACCGGGCCCATCATCTCCGCCAGCACGCGATCCGCGAAGACCGCCCGCTGCATCGCCATCCAGTGAAACCGGGCGAACGACAGCAGCCGCCCCGGTCGGGCCGGGTGCCCACGGTAGCTCGGCTGGATAATCAACCCGCCGATCTCCGTCGGGCCAGACTCATCCCCGTACAACTGCCCGACCTTGTGGGTACTCCCCCACCCGAGCCGCGCCGACCGGAACGCCTTCTCCGTGATCTTGAACGTCCAGTTCGGGTTGCCCGGCCCACCCTGGTGGGACCGTACCTGCGATGTTCCGATAACCCCCCGCGTGTGCGTGTCCTCGATCGTCAGCATGAACAGGTCGGAATCGTCCCCGGCGTCGGCCCAGCCGGCCCCGGAGCGGCTCGTCCGCCGCCGCTTGCCCGGACGGGCCTCCTCGGTCACCCCGGCCGCCTTGCGGAAGCAGCGGGCCGAGTGGGCGATCTTCTCCTGGATGATCTGCTCGTTCGGCGGGAGGTTGATGAAGTACACCATCCGCGCCAGTTTCACCAGCGTGGAGACGTCGTCGGGCTTGGACCGGCGGACGAGGAACATGCGACTCCCAGGGTCAAGGATCGGCGATTCCGGAGGGTCGCGTCCGCCGCGACCAGAGAGAATCGCATCCTAAGCCCGTGACGGGCTCCGGGCCGAACGAATCGTATATTCATATTTGACAAGTATTTACGATTTAGCCCGCGCCAAGCCCCGCTCTAGGCACGCGAACACCCGGGGCCAATCCTCCTCCCGCATGACCGGCAGGGGCGGCAGCATCCGCAGGTGGTACGGGCCGTGCCCGCACGAGAACAGGATCAGCCCCTCGTCGAAGCACGCCCGGCAGGCGGCGGTGATGGTCGCCTTGTCCCCTCCGAAGGGGGTCAGCCGCATCATCCCCCCCAACCCACCGACGAGCGCGTCGATCCCGCCGCCCAGGGCGGGCACCGGCGGGAACCACTCGGGGTGCTTGGCCATGAGGTCGCGGGCGTGGCGCCGGAAGACCTGGTGATGGCGGGCGAACTCGCCGGTGTCGCCGTAGTACGCCCCGTCGCGGAGGCGTTCGATGATCCGCGTGCCCACGCGGAACGACACGCCCTCGCCGGTGAACGTGCCCGACAGGAGCCCGGCCTTGGGGTTCATCTCCTCGGTGTAGAGCGTCGCGCACGCCTGCGTCATCTTGCCGACGCAGAACACGTCGACGTACTCGCCCAGATCAAAATGCTCGTACGCGAACATCCGGCTCGTGCGCCCGAAGGTCTGGATCTCGTCGTCCCAGATCGGCACCTGGTGCGCCCGGCAGACGTCCATGAGCGCCTTGAAGAAGTCGCGGTCGCCGACGTTGAACCCGCCCTCGCCCTGCACGAGTTCGAAGATGAAGCACGCGTGCTGCCCGGGGTAGCGGTGCAGGTACTGCTCCAGGTGGCGCACGCTCATGTCGATGTACCGCGTCTTGCCGAGGCGCTCGGCGATCACCGCGTCGTAGAAGGGCATGTAGTCCACGAGCGTGCTCAGCGGGATGCCCTGGCGATAGTCCGGCGCGTCGCCGATCTGCGCCATGGTGATCGACCGCCCCATGAAGCAGTCCTGGAACGCGAGCACGCGCGGGGCGCCCCCCCGCTTCTGCATGCACACCTTCAGGGCGTTCTCGTTCGCCATCGCGCCGCTCGTCGAGAGGTACGCGTACTTCAGGCGGCTGCCGCGCTTGGCCTCCGCCAGCAGCGTCTGGGCGAACGTGAACGCCTCGTTGTTCGAGAGCAGGTTCCCGTGCTTCACCACGTCGTCGGTGCCCGCGATGAGCGCCTCGCGCACAAGATCGGGCTCGGAGTGCCCGAAGAACTGCACGCCGATGCCGCAGATCATGTCCCACTTCACCGACCCGTCGGCGAGTTCGACCAGCGGGCCGTGCCCGAGCCCCGAGCCGATGCAGGGGTACAGCAGCCCGCGCCCGCGGACCTCCGCCGCCCGCCGGAGCAGGTCGTCGTAGGTCTCGCGCAGCCCCGGGTTCGGCGGGCGCTCGCCGGTCAACGCGGCGGCGTGGCGCTGCACCTCCGCCACGATCGCGTCCACCGCCGCACGCACCGCCGGGCTCGCGCGCATCTTCGCGGCGTGCGTCGTCGCGGGGGCGTTGGGGGACGCGGAACTCTGGGGGGAAGAACTCTGGGCGGGGGCGTGCATGGCGTGCTCCGTGCGAACGCTCTCTATCGGCGTTTCACGCGCACAACCCTACGCGCCGAGCGGCGCCGGGCTCGGCACGCCCCGGGCCGCCAGACGCGCCAGCAGCACGCACGCCAGGCGGCACCGCTCCTCCAGGCTCGCCACCTCCACCCACTCGTCCGTCGTGTGCAGCCCGCCGCCCCGGACGCCCAGTGTGTCGATCGTCGGCACTCCCTCGGCCTGGAACGTGTTCCCGTCGCACACGCCCCCCGTCGTGCCGAACGGGAGCGCCTGGCCCAGGTCCCCCGCCGCCTCGCGGGCCATCACCGCCAGCCCCATTGTGCCCGTGGTGCGGGGCTTGGCCGGGCGGTTCATCGACCGCTCCACCAGCACGCGCGCGACCGCGTGCGGGCGGGCCAGTTCGTCCAGGGCCGCGCCCAGTTCCTCGCCCCCCTCGGGCGTGCGGAACCGCACGTTGCCCCAGGCCCGGCAGCGGTCGGGCACGATGTTCGTCGCCACGCCCCCCTCAATGACCCCCACACTCGCAATAAGCCCGCGGTCGAGGTCGACCAGGTCGTGCACCGCGCGGACGCACTCGGCCATGGTGACGATGGCCGACACACCCTGGCGGAAGTCGCGCCCGACGTGGGCCGCCACGCCGGTAGTCTCGATGTAGAACTGCCCGCTGCCCGGGCGCTCCACGACAAGCCCGCCGTCGGGGAGGGCGGGCTCGAAGACCAGCGCGACATCGTGGCGCCGGGCCTGCGCCCGCAGCGCGTCGGTCGAGAAATACGACCCCACTTCCTCGTCGGAGTTCAGGACGAACGTCCAGGGGAAGCGCACGCCGGCCTCGTGCAGCACCTCCAGCGCGTGGAGCGCGACGACGAGCCCCCCCTTCATATCGGCGCACCCCGGGCCGGTCGCGGTGCGGCCGTCCGCGGCGAGCGTCAGTTCGCGGAACGCGCCGTCGGGGTCGTGCACCGTGTCGATGTGCCCGCTCAGCAGCACCCGGGGCGAACCCCCCGCCGCACCGGGCTCGCACGCGCACACCGCCGTGGGCGGCACATGCGTGGGCGCCCCCGACCGATCGACCCACGCCGGGCGCGCCGTCCCGGGGACCAGATCCGTCCGCGCCCCGAGGCGCGCCAGCCGGTCGATGAACCAGCCCCGCGTGCGGTCGAGCCCCGGCGCGTGGTTCATGCCCGTGGGAATCGCGACCAGTTCGCGCAGGTCGGCGAGCAGGCGGTCACCCCGGGCCGCGACGCGGGCGCACAGGTCGGCCTCGGGCGTGGTCAAACTCATGGTCGTCGCTCCAGCAGTTCGACCGCAGCGTACGCGAGGAGCGAGCCGACGAGCACGACCGCCGTCGCGACCTTGATCCACCGCACCGTGCGATCGATCGGCATTCGGTCGCGTGGCACGCCCGCCAGCCCGCGCACGTGCGCGATCCGACCGGCGATCGAGCCGTGGCGATACGAGAACTGCTCGGGGCGGATCGCGTTGAGCACCGCCACGCCCGCGAGCGCCTCGCCCATCGTGCGCCCGGCCTCGTCGGTCACCACGGGCGAATCGCCCGAGAGGTGGGCCGCCCCGAAGGCGTCGGCCTGGCGCTCGAACCGCCGGCTCACCACGCCGAATACGAGCGCCGCCACCACAAGCACCCCCGCCGTCGCGGGCGTGTCCCACGCGCGCGGGTCGACGGGTTTCAGCACCGTCTCGACAATCCACAGCACCCACGACGCGCCGAGCGCCGTCGCGAAGAGCGACCCCGCGAGCCACAGCATGTGGCGCAGTTTCACGTGCGCCACCTCGTGCGCGATCACCCCCTCCACCTGCGGCCCGGGCAATCGCTCCAGCAGCACATCGGTGAACAGCATGTAGCGGAACGGGTAGAGAATGCCCAGCACCGCGGCGTTGGCCGCCGCCCCGTGCGTCCGCCACAGCAGCGGCCCGCTCACGCGCACGCCGAACCGCTCGCACACGCGCACCGCCTGCTCGCGCACCTCGCCCGGTCCGATCGCCACCGTGTCCCACAGCACGCGCACGATCGCGGGCGTCACGACGAGCACGCCCAGGACCCCCAGCCACCCGGCGGCCTCGGGCACCCAGGCGGGCACGCGCCCGTCCAGGTGCGCCCCGGCACGCGTCATGCTTTCGTGCCACGCCGTGATGAGCGTCAGCGGCACGAGCACCAGCAGCACCGAATGCCGCGCATGGTGCCACACGAACCCGCCACGCGACACAGGTGGATAGAACATGCCCTGCACATGCAGGTCGCGCCAGAGCATCGCCTCCTTCAGACGCCGGTCGATCGGCTCGATCGACCACCACCCCGCGAGCATGAAGACGATCACCGGCGCCAGGATCAGCAGTTCGTCGAGCACGACGAGATCGCCCGTCCACGCGCGGACCTGCTCGCCCCAGCACCCGCCGAGGATCGCCCACGCCATCACCACCCCCGCCACGACGCGCAGGAACGCGTGCGCCCGCTGCGCCAGCAACGCGGCACGCAGGCTCCCCGACCGGTCCATCCGCAGGGCGCTCGTCAGGCACACGGCCTGCAGCAGCGCCCACAGCGCCAGCAGCACGAACAGCGGTCCCCACACGGGCGTCGCCAGCAGCGGCTCGTGCGCCCCCCGCGCATCGTGCACATGCAACGCAACGAACATGGCGATGACGATGCCTTGAGCCACTCGGGGGGCATTGTTGGCCGTCGACCGCGCCTACACGCGGACGATCGCCTCCCACGCCTCCGTCAGCCGGCGCACCGACACGGGCGTGGGCGTCCGCAGGTCCTGGGCGAAGAGCGAGACGCGAAGTTCTTCCACCAGCCAGCGGAACTCACGGACCTTCGCGGGGTCGAGCCCGAGTTCCTTCTCTCGCTTCACGAGTTCGAGGTACCCACGCCAGAGGGGCTGGACCTCGCGCATCCGCTGCACGTCGCGCGCCACGCCCTGCCCCGCCAGGCGCTGCGCCCGCAGGTCGATCGCCGCGAGGTAGCGCGGGATGTGGCGCAGCGCGTCCCACGGCGTCATGATCGGGAAGTTCGCCGGGAGCATCAGCGCGATCTGCGCGTGCATGTCGCCCACGCTCTCGGCCCACGCCTCGGGCGTCTTGCCCGACAGCCTCGCCAAGACCGCCTGCGCCCCGCGCAGGATGGGCTCGCACACCGCGGCACACTCCCGCACCGCCCCGGCCAGGTTCGACACCGCCCGGCGCGACGCCCCCGTGAACTCGTCCTTCGTCCGGGGCATGCGCCGCGTCGTGTCCAGTGCACGCTCGACGATCAACTCGAGAAGCGCCGCCCGGAAGACGCGCGGATCCCCCAGGATCGCCGCCTGCGAGCACAGCCGCTCCACGTCCGGATGCCGGTGCGTCGCGCGACGCACCTCGCCCTCGGCGTCGAGCAGGAACAACCGTCGCAGCCCGCCCCGCGACTCGCGCGCCGCGTTCTCCGCGTGATCGAACAGCCGGAGCGACACGCTCGCCCCCCGATCCACCAGCCCCGGGTATGCGACAAAGACCGTGCCGTACCGCTCGATCTCGACCCGCTCGGGCAGGTCGCCGAAGTCCCACGTCGTCAGGCCGTCGCGGTTGAAGGCCTCGGCTCCGCGCGCAATCTCGCCCGAGCCCGTCGCCCGCAGGTGCGCCGCCACCGCGCCCCGCACCTGCGCCAGGTCGCGCCCCGACGCCAGCGGCCTGCCCTCCGCGTCGAGCACCTCGACCCGCAGACGCAGGTAGTCCGGGAGCGGCACACGCTCCAGCGTCTCGCGCGCGACATCCTGACCGTGGGCCGTGCGGATTGCGCGCCGGAGTTGTTCGTGCAGCGACCCCTCGCCGACCGTGAGCAGCGGCAGGCACGCGCCCGCCGCCTCGCCCGCGGGCGGGAGAAGCCGCCGAACCTCCTTCGGGAGGCCTTTCAGGATCATCTCAACCTTCTCGGCAAGATGCCCCGGGACAAGCCAGTGCAGGCGCTCGGACGTAAGCCCCGTGAGCGCCTCCGCGGGCAGGCGGAGGGTGACGCCGTCGCCCGCGTGCCCGGGCTCGTAGCGATACTCCACCGGGAACGTGGCCCCGCCCAGCGCGAGCGTGTCGGGGAACTCCTCGCGCGTCGGCAGACGCACGCCCGGCTCGGTCGCGTCGTGCTCGGCCATCAGCAGCGCATCGCGTTCGGGCCCCTTCCGCGAGGCTGCCCACCGCTCCAAGTCGTGCGCGCTCGCCACGCCCTCGGGCAGGCGCTTCGCGTAGAACTCGCACAGGCGCGATTCGTCGGCGAGCAGGTGCGATCGGCGGCATCGGGTCTCGAGGTCGCGGACCCGGGCCGCGAGCGCATGGTTGTGCGCGAAGAACGGGGCCTCGGTCAGCAATGCGCCGCCCACGAGCGCGTCGCGGATGAAGATCTCGCGGGCGAGCGCGGGGTTGATGGGCGCAAAGTGCACGCGCCGGCGCACCGCCAGGTCGAGCCCGTAGAGCGATACTCGCTCGAACGCCATCACCCGCCCGCTGCGCGCGTCCCAGTGAGGGTCGCTGTGCGACCGCGAGACCAGGTGCGCCGCGGCACGCTCGATCGAAGCCGGATCGGTCGGCGCGCACGCCCGGGCGTAGAGCCGCGTCGTCCGGACGAGTTCCTCGGCAAGAATCCAGCGCGGCCCATTCTTGAAGAGCGACGAACCCGGAAAGATCGAGAACTTCAGACCCCGCGCGCCCGTGTACTCGCCCGATTCGCCCTTCTGCCCCACGTTCGACAGCAGCCCCGCCAGCAGCGACCGATGGATCGCCTCGACCCGGCGCGTGTACGCCGCCGCAGGCTTCTCGGGGACGTGCGGCAGCACGGGGCGCTCGGGCAGCGACTTCGCACCCTTGGGCAACTCCCGCGCCTCACGCACCAGGTCGCACAACTGCCGGTGGATGTCCTCCCACTCGCGCAGGCGCACGAACGACACGAACGCGTCGCGGCACGCGCGGCGCAACTTGCCCGACGACAGCACCGCCGCCCGCTCGCGGTACCAGTCCCACAGGCGCAGCATCGACAGGAAGTCCGACGTCGGGTCGCGGAACGCCGCGTGGGCCTGGTCGGCCTGGGCCTGCTTCTCCAGCGGGCGCTCCCGCGGGTCCTGCACCGAGAGGGCCGCCACGATCACCAGCACATCGGCCAGGCAGCACCCGGGCTCGTCGCGGGCAGCCAGCAGCATCCGCGCCAGGCGCGGATCGATCGGGAAGCGTGCCAACTCGCGCCCCAGCGCCGTGATCCGACGCTCCGCGTCGACAGCGCCGAGTTCGGCCAGCGTCTCGTACCCGTCCTTGATGAGCCGCGAATCCGGGGGATCGATGAACGGGAAGTCCTCCACGTTCCCCAGGCGCAGCGTGAGCATCTGCAGGATCACGCTCGCCAGGCTGGTCCGCAGGATCTCGGGGTCCGTGAATCGCGGGCGGGCCGCGTAATCGTCCTCGGCGTACAGGCGCACGCACACGCCCGGGCCCAGGCGTCCGCACCGCCCGAGCCGCTGGTCGGCGCTCGCCCGCGAGACAGGCTCCACCTCCAGCCGCTGCACCTTGGTCCGGGGCGAGTACCGGCTGATCCGCGCGACGCCGGAGTCCACCACCGACCGGATCCCCGGCACGGTGAGCGACGTCTCCGCGACGTTGGTCGACAGCACGATCCGCCGCCCCTCGTGCGCGCGGAACACGCGTGACTGCTCTTCCGCCGTCAGACGCGCGAACAGCGGGAGCACCTCCACCGGCCCCGCGCCGGGCGGCCTGTACGACCCGAGCGACTCGGCCGTCTCGCGGATCTCGCGCTCGCCCGACAGGAACACGAGCACGTCGCCAGGCCCGTACGAGCAGGCCTCGTCGATGGCCCGCACGATCTCGCGCTGCATCTCCTCGTCGCGCTCGTCGAGCCCCTCCTCGTGCGGCGGGCGGTACAGCACCTCGACCGGGTACGTCCGCCCCTCGACGCGGATGATCGGCGCCCCGCCGAAGTGCGTGCTGAACCGCTCGGGGTCGATCGTCGCCGACGTCACGATCACCGAGAGGTCCGAGCGCCGGCGCAGCAGCGTCCGCAGGTAGCCCAGCAGAAAGTCGATGTTCAGCGAGCGCTCGTGCGCCTCGTCGACGATGATCGTGTCGTACGCCCGCAGCCCGTGGTCGCCCGCGAGTTCCGCGAGCAGGATGCCGTCGGTCATCACCTTCACGAGCGTGTCCGGGCCCGACGCGTCCGCGAAGCGCACCTTGTACCCGACCAGTTCGCCCAGGGGCGAGCCCAGTTCCTCCGCGAGCCGAGCCGCCACGCTCCGCGCCGCGATCCGCCGGGGCTGCGTGTGCCCGATCTGCCCGCGCACGCCCTTGCCCACCTCCAGGCAGATCTTGGGCAACTGCGTGGTCTTTCCCGAGCCCGTTTCGCCGCAGACCACGATCACCTGGTGCGCCCGCAGCGCGTCGGCGATCTCTTCGCGCCGCTGCGACACCGGCAGGTCCTCAGGGTAGACCAGCCTGGGCACCCGGGCGGCCCGGGCCTCCACCCGCTGCTCGCACCGGCGCAGCAGGTCATAGAACCCCGCGATGGCCTGTGGCGTGCGCCGCCCGCGCAGTTCGCGCAGCCGGGCCCGCAGGCGCAACGCGTCACGCACCGCGCACGCATCCACGCGCCGGAGAAGTTCGCTCTGCACATGGCTCACGACCCGCGAGGGTAGTTCGGCTACGGGCGTTCGTCCGGGGCGCTCAGGATCATCCGCACGATCTCCAGGCGATCCGGGTCGCTCCGCGAGGGGCCGATCAGCACCAGGTGGGGCGTCTCCCCCCGGGCCGCTCGGGGCACGTAGGGCGTGCCGATGATCACGACCGGCGCCCCCGTGGGCCCGCCGGTGCCCACCTTGGGGACGAACACCAGTTCGCGCGCGGTCGTGCAGAAATACCCGGGCGACGACGGGTCGGGGCTGCGCACCGCCGCGATCGTCCCCGGCGCCAGCGATTCGAGCGAGCCCGAGACGCCGTCCCACACGCTCATCCGCGCGCGCGCGGGGTTGAGCAGCGCGAGCGTGTCGTCCGCGCGGGTGCTCGTGCCGGGGGCCCGGGCCGTCGGCGCCGGGACGCTGAGCATGACCTGGTGCGCCAGCAGCGCGTCGTCCGACGGATGCAGCAGGCGAGAGACGGGCGTGCGCTCCAGCACGTCGCGCCGCACGCGCAGCACGTCGATCGCCAGCCCGCCACCCACCAGGCGCAGCGCGTACACCACGCCCGGGTCATCCGCCGCGATCGGCGCGAAGTACGAACCCTCGGGGGCCGTCAACTCGCTCTCAGCACCGCCGGGCGCCCGGCGCACGATCCGCCCCGGGCCGCCGGGCTCACGTCGCGTGAAGAGCAGCGCCCCGTCGGCCGCGAGCACGCCGTGCGCCGACACCCGCTCACCCGCCGCCAGCCACGACACCTGCCCCGTCAGCCAGTTCGCGTGCCCGATCCAGCGCGACCCGTCCTCGCGCGGCAGTTCTATGAGGAATCCCAGCGCGTCCGCCGATCGCCCCAGCACCGCGCCCGCCGGGAGCGCCGACGCCTGCGCCAGCGGGCGGGCCGAGGTCCCGCTGATCTGATACACGCCGATCGATGAACGCACCGGGGGCACCGCGCCGTCCTCGCCGAGGATGGCCGCCCACTGCGGCGCCTCGCCCTGCTGCGCCGCCAGGAAGCGTCCGTCGGGAGACATGATCGGCAGCGTCTGCCCGTCGTACGCGACCACGCCCAGCGGCACGAACGTCACGCCGACCGCCGCGCTGGTCGTCACGCCCCGCGCCGGGCGCGCAATTGGTTCGCCCTCGCGCGGCATGACCGGCGCGGGCCCGCCCGTCGCCGCGCCCCCGGGCGTCACGCGTACGCCCCGGGCGGGCTCCCGCCGCTCCGTCACGCACCCGCCCAGCACGGGCAGCACCACAGCCAAGAGCGCGATGGCGGGACCGAGCCTCACTGCGTCGGCTGCCTTTCGTTCGAGCGCGGGCTCGCCGTGCTCCCGCCGATGTCCCGGCGCAACTCGTCGAGCCGCTCGCGGAACGGCGCGTTCACCGGCTCCACGCTGTCCTCGTTCGTGTTGTTCACCACGATCGGCGTGATGAACACGAGCAGTTCGCTCGTCACCGACGACTTCTCGCGGCTGCGGAACAGGTGCCCCAGCAGCGGGATGTCGCCCAGCAGCGGGATCTTCCGCACGATGTCCGCGTCGGACCGGCGCAGGATCCCCGAGATCACGATCGTCTGACGGTCACGCACGATCAGCTGCGTCGTCGTCTGGCGACGATCGAAGATGAACCCGCCGTTCGCGCCCAGGCCCGGCGCGATCGACGACACCTGCAGGTTCACACGCAGGTCCACGTCGCCCTGCACCGTGATCCGCGGGCGGGCCCGCAGCTGGATGCCCACCGCGCGATAGTCGAACGTCTGCGTGACGGCCCCGGTGTCCGCCGTCTGCGACGCCGTCGGCACCAGCACGTCCTGGCCGTCGAAGAACTCGGCCTCCTGGTTGTCCGCGGTGAACACCTTCGGCTCGCTCAGGATGTTCACCGACTGCTTCTGCGCGAGCGCCTGGAGCAGCAGGTTCAGGTTCACGTTCGCGTTCAGCACCGACGTGTCGAAGAGCGACGTAGCCCAGTTGTTCCGCTGCCCGCTCGCGTTCCCGCCGATCGAGATCGAGTTGTCCGGGCTCGTCGGGTTGATCTGCTGGCTCGACCAGCGCAGGCCCAGTTGCAGCGCGTTCTCCGCGCTCGTCTCGACCACCACCGCCGCGATCAGCACCTGGCGCCCGGGCTTGTCGAGCATGTCCACCAGCCCGATCACCGACTCGCGATACTCCGGCGGCGCCGCGACCATCAGCGCGTTCTGGCGCCACACGGGCACGATCCGCAACTGCCCGATGAGGTTCGAACTCGCACGCCGGTCCGTCGGCGTCCGCGAACGCTGCCACCAGAACGAGAGCAACTGCGGGTCAGTCTCGTCGCCCGTCGCGGCGGTCGTCGTCGTCGCCGCCGTATCGGAGAACGGACTGATGTTCGACGACGAGCCCGACAGCCCCGACGCCGACCGGCGGATCTGCGCCAGCGTCCCGTCCTGCGCCAGCAGCGCGTTCAACTGCTCCGCCACGTCCTCGGCCGAGGCGTGCTTCAGTTCGATGATCGTCGGCAGCCCGGCCGTCTGCGGCTGGTCCAAGTCCGCGATGATCTTGTCGATCACCGCGATGTTGTCGATGCTCTTCGCGACGACAACCAGGCGCCCCGCGTCGGGAATCGCCTGGAACGAGAACTGCCCCGCCAGGCGCCCCACGCCCTGCGACGTGCCCGACGCCGCGGCCTGCTGCCCGCCCTGGCCCCCCTGCCCCCCGCCGGTCGCGGGGCGTGCCGCCGACGCCCGCCCGAAGAGCCCCTCGAGCAGGTCGCGCACCTTCACCGGGTCCGAGTGCTGGAGGTCATAGACCTTCGGCACCACCGCCTCTTCGGGGAGTGCGAGGTCCCAGTGCTGCTCGATCTGCGTGCGGATCTGCTCCAGCACCGCCGGGTCGGCCACGACCGTGATCGAGTTCTGCTGCGTGTTCGCCGTGACGCGCACCTCGTCGCTCGTCGCCGTCGTCGCCTGCTCGCCCCCCTGCCCGGGGAAGCGGAAGACCGGCTGCTGCTGCTGCTGCTGGCGTCCGTCCTGCTGGCGGCGACGGGCCGCCGAGCCGCTGCCGAACAGTTCCTCGATGTTCGCCTTCACCGCCTCGGCGTCGGCGAACCGCAGGCGGAACGTCGCCGCCTGCAGCGCCGCGGCGCTCGGGCGGTCCAGCGAGTTCAGCAGGCGCTCCACCCGCTGCACGAGCGCGATCGGGCCCATCACCGCCACCTGGTTCGACTCTTCGTCGATCGTCAGCTTCGTCGTGTCGGGCACGGCGTTCTTGATGATGTCGCCCATCACCTTCGCCGTCGAATGGCGCAGCGCGAACACCTTCTGCACCAGCGTGCCCAGATCCGAGCGGGCCAGCGTCGAGACGTTCGGCCCGATCACCGGCACGTCCTGCCGCGTGATCTCCGCGATGTCGCGCAGGGTGATGGTCGTCTCCGACTCCACCACGCCCACGCCGTTCTGCGCCAGCGCCTGGAAGATCAGGTCCAGCGCCTGCTCCCGCGGGATCGGCTGGTCGTTCATCACCGTGATGCGGCGCGACATGATGTCCTGCTGCGGGATCACCACCTTGCCCGTCGCCTGCACGATGAAGTCGATGAGCCGTTCGACGGTCACCTGCTTGAACGCCAGCACCGTCGGCTCGCCCGACAGCGGGCGGCGACCCACGGGGCCGTTCGCCTCGTCGCGCACGGGCTGCACGCCCATCGCGGCGCCGCTCAGCGCCAGCAGCAGGCCCAGGCTCATCGGGATCGGTCGGATCGTCTTCTGTCGCATCACGTGGGTTCCTCGATGCCGCCCGTGGCGGTCGGTGGGGTCGTCGGTGTGTTCGTCGGCTCGGTCTGCGGTGCGCTCGTCGGCGTGTTCGACGGCGGATCGGTCGTCTCCACGCCCTCACGCGGGGATGCCGCCGGGGGTTCTCCGGTCTCGGGTGGCGATGGGGGCGGCGCGGGCGGATCCGCCGGCGGCGTCTGGGGCTCCGTCGGCGACGGCTCGGCGGGCGGGGGTTCGGCGGGCGGGTCCGTCGGCGACGGCCCGTTCGCAGGCTCGCTCGGCGCGGGCGTCGGCTCGGAAGGCGTGTCGTTCACGGGCGACGAGCCGCTCTCGCGGAACACCACCACGTTCTTCTGGAAGAGTTCAACCTTGAACTCCACCCCGCGCCACTCCAGCGTCGCGTCCCACGGCGGATTGATCGCCACCACCCGCACGTCGCCCCGCGTCGGTTCGCCCACCTTCAGCCGCGTCCCGTCTACGAACCACACCTCGTCGAAGATCATCGCCGTCATCTGCGGCCCGCCGTACGACGTCGGGCGCGGCGCCTCGCGCGGGCCCTCGTCCACCACCGGCGGGGGCGCCTGCGCCACCGTCGCCCGCGGATTGAAGAACAGCGACCGCCCCTCCACCTGATTCACGTAGTTCGAGAACGCCGCCGTGCGCTCCCCCGTGCGACGCTCCGCCTCGGCCACCGGCGGGATCGACGGCCTGGGGCCGATGAACGCCGCACCCAGGTCCCACAGCATCGGGATCACCACCAGCAGCAGAAGCACGATCACGCCGATGGCGATCTTGCCGATCGGGGTCAGCGTCGAGAACGCGGCCCGCGCCTCCGCGAGCGGACGAGTGGGGTCGCTCATCGCGGGCCCTCCTTCCGGGCCAGCAGCCACGACTCCACCGTGATCGACGCCGCCACCTGCTTCGTCCCGCGTGCCCGCCCCTCGGCCTGGCGCACCTGCACGTTCGAGACCGTCGTCACGATCGGGTTCTGCTCCAGGTCCGCGATCACCTTCGCCACCACGTCCGGGTCCGCCTGGAACTCCAGCACCTTCGTCAATCGTTCGATCCGGTGCGTCGCGCTCACGCGCGTCGCCAGCGGCCCGCGCGCCAGGGGCGTCGTGCGCGTCGTGCTCGTCTGCCCCGTCACTCCGTGCTTCCGCAGGATCTCGTCGATCACCTTGTTCATCGCGGGCGGGCGCGTCTCCGGATCGCCCGGATACTCCACCTCGCCGAACTGGCGCACCCCGAGCAGCGCCGTCTCGCCGGCACGCTTGATCGTGTCACCCGCGCCGAGGTATCGCTCCAGCACGGCCTGGGCCGCGTCGCCACGCCCCACCTCGCGGTTATACACATCGAGCGTCGGCTCCACCACGCCGAAGTAGAGCACCACCACCGCCACCAGCATGAGCAGCCAGCGGGTCGAGCGGGGAAGCCGTCGATAGCGGTCGAGCAGCGTCATCAGCCGCCCCCCCGCAGGGAATCCGCGCGTGCGCGCATCTTGCGAATCTCCTCGTTCAGCCGGTCTTTCTCCGCCGCGTCAAGGTTCGGATTGCGCGTCAGGTACAGGTTCCGCGACGTCCACCCGCGGATCGCCGTCGCGCGGTCCATCCGCGCGATCTCATCATCGCTCACCACCGGCGGCGGGCCCTCGGGTGCGCTCGTGCCCGGGCGCCGATCACCACCCGTGCCACCCGTCGTGCCCGGACGCCGCGCGTCTGTCGTGCGCCCGTTCCGCGTGTCCGCGTCGGGCGGGGGGGGCGGGGGCACGCCGTCGGGGAACAGCCGCTTCACCAGCGGACGCGCCACGAAGTCGTCCGCGTTCTGCACGTTCAGGTGCGGGTTGGCGATCCGCGCTGTCAGGTCGAACTCCACCCCGCCGTCCTTCGACTCCACGCGCCCCGTCGTCACCTCGCTGAACACCCGCGTCTTGCCCAGCGCTTCCTGGAACGCCGTCACCTGCTCGGTCGATTCCGCCTGCCCGCGGAACGTGAGCCCCTGCCCGGGCGCGATCCGCACGGTGTTCGCCGTCACGCCCACCGGGGCGGCACGGGCCACGTCCATCATCAACTTCGTCACGGGCAGGCGCGTCGTGTTCAACTGCGCGTACAGGTCGGACTTCTTCTCGATCTCCTCGCGACCGCCGCTCGACTCCTCGATCGTCCGCACGCGCGCCTCGAGCACCTCGGCCCGTGCCCACGCCAGCGCCACCGGCGCCGCGCCCAGGAGCACCGCCCCCACCCCGAGCACCAGCCCCGCGTGCACCGGGCTGCGGAACCAGTCGACGGTGCGGGCCAGGCGCCCGCGCTCGATGATCGGCGCCGACGACCGCAAGCCCGCCAGCCCGGCCCGCGACGGGCGATCGTCCAGCGCCAGCATCGCCGCCCCGAGCGCCACGCCGTAGTCGTCGAGCCACGACGCCTCGTCGCGCAGACCGTCCACCCGGTCGCGCAGCGCCCGCACCACCACCCGCGAGACCCACAGCACCCGCCCGTGCTGGAGGTCGTCCTCGGGGCTCGCCCCCGCAACGCTCGCGCCCTCCGCGAGCGCTCCACCGACCGCCTCCTGCCACGACGCGTCGTCCGGGCGTTGCTCCAGCAGCACGCGGACCACGGGGCGCTCGCCCCCCGCCAGCACGATGCTCATCGCGCCCTCGCGCCGGTCGGCGTAGACCGCGCTCCCGCCTCGCGCGTCCACGAGCGTCGCCAGCGCCGCGATGGGCGTCGTCCACGACTCGCGCAGCGACGTCAGGTCGTCGGGCGACGTCGGCGACATCCAGCCCGTCAGCAGAACGGGCACGCCCGCGCGCAGCCCGCCGCCGTTCTCGCCCAGCACGCCCCCGCCCCGCCGGTGCTCGGGGATCACCGCGGGCAGTTCGGCGTCGCACAGCAGGCGGATCGCGCCCGCCGCGTGCTCTTCCGACAAGGTGCCCGCGAGCATCGCGACGCGCGCCATGGTCTCGCGCGCGTTCGCGACACGCACGACAATCGTCGCGCCGTGCTCGCCCGCGAACTGCTGCACGCCCAGGGGCGCTCCCGCATCGATCACGCGCGCCGCCGCCACCCGCAGGCGCGCGCCGTCGCGCACCAGCGCCAGCACGCGCCGCCCCCACGGCCCGTCGTGCACCGCGACCGCGCCGCCCGCCCGCACACGTCCTTGCGTCGCCGCTCGCGTCATCGCACCCGTACCTCCTGCAGCACCGCCGGCAGCCGCGAGCGGTCGATCGTCGCCCGCACCTCCACCTCGATGCCCGTCCGCTCGTCGCGACCGCGCGACGTCACAACATACACATTCGACCGCACGCACAGCAGTTCGTACAACGCCGCCAGCTGCCGCCGCCCGATCCCAGGCACCGCCAGCAGTTCGCCCAGCGACGTGAACCCCTGCGCCCGCGCCGACCGCTCCGCGATGATCGCGTCCGCCGTCTCCGGCGTGATCTGAGGCAGATACTCCAGCGTCTTGGCGTCGCAGGTATTAATGTTCAACTTCCCGGGGATCAGCGCCCCCGCCGTCGCCGGAGTCAACGTGCACTCGTCCAGCAGCGCGCCCAGTTGCTCCGTGCTCAGCGCCTCCACCCGGAACGTCCGCGCGCCCTGCTGGTCCCCCTGCTGCTGTCGCACGCGCCGCACCAGCGTCGTCAGGTCCGTCAGGATGAAATCCCGCACCGCGGCGTTCGACGCCCCGTCCACGTGCTCGATGATCGCCCGCGCCTGCTCCCGGTTCACCTTCAGCCGGTCCACCAGCGCCGCCTCGTCCGCGCTCGTCAGGTCCAGGTAGGGCTGGCCCGAGAGCGCCAGCGTCCCCTCGACGCTGCTCGCCGTCAGGATCCCCGAGTACCCCGCGTCCAGCACGCCGTCCGCGTTGTCGGGCGGCCAACTCGCGTCCCCGTCGTTCTCGTTCGGGTCCAGAATCCCGTTCAGGTTCCAGTCCTCCCCGCGCACGTCCCGCGGGTCGATACCCGCCACCAGTTCCAACTCCGCGATCGACCGCATCGGCCCGTTCCGGGGCACGTACGGCTGCGGCAGACTCCGGTAGTACCCCGCCTCGGCACCCAGCGCGTTCGGGTCCTCGTCCGCATCAATCCAGTCCAGGATCGCGTCCGCCACGTCGTCGGTCATGAACGGCTCGAGCGTCAGCAACTGCTCGCGCGTCAGGCGGTTGATGTTCAACTTCGCGTGCGCATCCGCCGGGCCGGGCACTTCGCGACCGTTCTCCGTCGTCGCCACGCGCCACGTCGCGCCCGCCAATCGCCCATCGCTCACCGCCACCATGTCGTCCATCAGCGCGAACGCCGACGACAGGTCCGGCGTCTCCGTGTGGTCTTCGATCCGCGCCAGGATCGCCTCGACCCCCGCGCGCGCCGCCCACTGCGCCCGCACCCGCGCCAGCGACTCGCGCCCCGCGGCGGCCTGCGTGTACGCGCTCGCCTGCAGCACGCTCACCACCAGCGCGCCCATCAGGATCACGCCGAACACCAGCAACGTCGCGAACCCGCGGCGGCGCGTCATCCGCCACCTCCCCGGCGCGGCACCGCCGGCGCGGGTGTTCCCCCACCACCACCGCCCCCAGCACCACCACCGCCAGCCCCGCCGCCGCCCCGACCCGGGCCGCCAGCGCCACCACCACCGGGCCCACCACCGCCGCCCCCGCCCGCACCACCGCCACCGGCCCCGCCGCGTCCCGCAGGCTGGCGGCCCGTGCCGCCCGGGGTCGTCGGCTGCGTCGTCGTGCGTTCACGCGTCGTCGTGGGCACCTCTTCCTCGGGGATCAGCGGCACGCGGTCCATCGCCACCACGCGCCGCGCCGCGATGCGCGTCGTCCCGTCGTTCGAGGTCGCCACCACCGTCACGCGCACCGCGTGCGGCATGCCGTCCGTGTCGCTCTCCCACGCCTCGTACCACTCCACGCTGTCCATCGCCTGGATCGACATCGACACCACGCCCGGCACGATGGGCGTCGCGATCCCGCCCGAATCCAGGTACTCGTCGAACGCCTGGTCGACGCGGCGCCACAGCGCCAGCCCGCCGTCGCGCCGCGGCGCAATGCGGTACTGCACCTCATACAGATCACCCTCCGACACCCACCGATCCCCGCGGATCGGCGTCAGCGAGTTCACCAGCAGCAGCAACTCATCCGTGCCCGTCGCTCCCCCGCTCCGCACCGACACCTGCGCGTACATCAGTTCCGGATCTCGTGCCACGTTCTGCAGGTCCTGCGCGATCCGCGCCACGGCGTTCTCCGCCCGCGAGAACGCCTCCTGCCGCGCCTGCGCCGCGCGTCGCGCCTTCAGAAACTGCGACATGCTCGCCGTCGCCGCCCCGGCGACAAAAACGCCGATGATCGCGGCGAGCACCAGCTCCACCACCGTGAACCCGCGCCGGGAAGTGTTCATAGCCCACCCCCCGCCAGCCGGTCGGGCGCCTGCTGCGGGCGACGTTCGGGGTCCGGCTCGTCGCCGCGGCGCGGCGCGATCCGCGTTTCCACGCTCGCCGACATCGTCCGCCCGCTCTCCTCCCAGTACACCGTCGCCAGCACCTCGTACGCGTCGCCCGATTGCCCCCCGCGGATCTCGACCTCGTACCGGAACCGCTCGAAGGGCGGCTCGCCCACGCCCTGCAGGTCCGCGTAGCGCGACGCGTAGTCGTCGGCCCCGCGCGCGAGGATCAGCGCCAGCCGCTCGTCCAGCAGCATCGCCGCCGACTGCAGGTTCTCGCCCGAGCGCTGCGCCATCATCGCGCGCCCCGACAGGCCCATCAGCACCACCACCGCCGCCCCGAGCATCACCGTCGCGACCAGCAGGTCCACGAGCGTCACGCCGCGCCGACGCGCCGTGCGGACCATCGAGTTGGACCGGCACGCGCCTACCACGGCTGCTCTCCCCGCCCCAGGGCGTCCAGGTCCACGCTCTCGTCCGCGTCCGCGCCCGCGCCGTCGCCCGCGCGCACCTCGGCCCGCGCCGCACGGGGCGCCAGCACCACCAGCCACGGGTCGCGCCCACGCGTGTCCGTGAACACCATCCGGATCAGCGGCCTGGGGCCCGACTGCGGCAGTTCCAGCACCCACCGCCCCTGCTCGAGGCGCACGCCGTCCGACGTCGCCTCGCGCAGCAGGCTGCCCGAGAGCGACACGCGTCCCGTCAGCCCGTCCTCGCGCCACTCGCCGCGCGCGGGGTCGAAGACCAGCAGCGCCAGGTCCTCGCGCTCGCCGTTGAACTCCAGCGCCAGGCGCTGCGTGGTGAGGTTGTTGCGCCGGGCCGCCGCCGAGAGCACCCCCGCCGCACGCTCCGCCGCCACTTCCGTCCCGCGCCCGCTGATCGACGCCAGGCGAGGCGCCATCATCGCCGACAGCACCCCCAGGATCACCACGACCACCAGCAACTCGACGATCGAGAACCCCGGCGCGCACCGACGCCCCGCCAGGCCGACCATCGCGTTGCGCAGGGTCATGATCATCTGTTCGTCCCGTCGATCGCCTACGGGCGGCGTCCGTTCACGATGTCCGCGTTCTCGCCCTCACCCCCGGGCTGTCCGTCCTTCCCGTAACTCACGATGTCGAAGTCGGCGTTCACCTCGCCGGGGATCCGCAGCACGTAGAAGTTCCCCCACGGGTCCTTCAGCGCGTCCAGCGAGTCCACGTAGGGCCCGCGCCACGACGACTCGTCGATGTTCCCCGGGCGCTGCCACAGGACCTCGATGGTCGAGCCCGGGTCGGGCATCCCGTTGTCGTTCGCGAACAGGCGCATCGCGTTCGCGAGGCTCGCCGCGTTGCTCGCCGCCACCGCCTGCTTGCTCTGGCCCACGCGCCCGAGCAGTCGCGGCGCGATCACCGCGGCCAGCACGCCGATGATGATGACCACCACGATGATCTCGGTGATCGTGAACCCGCGTCGACCGAGTGATGCCTTCCGCTTCATACGTCCGCCTTTCTTCCCGCGCCGTGCCGCAGGCGCACGCTGCGCCGTATCACTGTTCGCCTTCTCTACCCCGCGCCCGCCGCGTTCTGCAACTCCAGCAGCGCCAGCAGCACCGCCAGCACGATGAACCCGATGACCAGCGCCATCACGATCACCAGCAGGGGCGGGAGCGCCGTCGTGAACACCTTCACGCTCTGCTCGGTCTTCTCCTCGAACGCCCTGGCCGCCTGCGACAGCAGTTCGTCCAGTTTCCCCGAGCGCTCGCCCAGGCTGACGATCTGCACGAGCGTGGGCGGGAAGTAGCCGCTGGCCTCCATCGGCTCGGCGATCGTCTTGCCGGCCGACACCTCCTCGACCACCACGTCGATCACGCCCTCCATCGCGCGGTTGCCCAGCGTGCCCTTGGTGATGCGCAGGGCCGTCACGATCGGGATGCCCGAGTTCACGAGCGTCCCAAGCGTCCGCGTGAAGCGTGCCACCGCCACGTCGCGCAGCAGCGGGCCCAGCACGGGCACCCGCAGCAGCCGCCGGTCCGTCCGCAGCCGCCCCTCGGGCGACGCGTAGTACTTCGTCCACGCCACCGCCCCCACCGCCAGCAGCGGCAGGATGATGTACCACGTCCCCACGAGGAAGTCCGACACCGCCTTCACGATCACCGTGGGCCAGGGCAGCGTGACGTTCGACCCCTCCAACTGCTTCAGGATCGTCGGGACAATGAACGTGATCACCACCGCGATCGCCCCGACCACCAGCACGCACAGGATCATCGGGTACAGCGTCGCCCCGAGGATCGACCGGCGCAGCTTCAGGTCCTTGTCCAGCAGGTCCGCGGCCTGCGTGAGCACCTCGGCCAGTCGCCCGGACATCTCGCCGGCGCGCGTCATGTTGATCGTGAGTTCCGTGAAGGGCTTGCCCCACGCCGCCATCGCGTCCGCGAGCGCCTTGCCCCCCTCCACCTGCTCGATGACGCGCTCCAGCATCACCTTCTGCGCCGGGCTGCGCCCCTGCTTCAGGAGCGTGCGCAGCGCGGTGACCAGGGGCAGGCCCGCCGAGAGCGCCGTCGCGAGTTCACGGATGAACGACGCCGTCTCGGCGCGCGACATCGCCCGGCGGGAGAGCGCCCGCCCGATCGCCGCCTCGGCCCCGCCCGCGCCGCCCGTGCCGGCGAGGTCGAGCATCGTCGGCGTCTCGCCCCGCTGCAGCAGCAGACGCACAGCGCTCGCGCGGTCGGGCGCGTCGATCGTCTGCGCCGCCGCGTCGGGTCCCATCGCCGCCGTCTTGTACTGGAACGTCTGCATCGCTCGTGACTATCCGTCGTCTCGCGTCGGCGTGCGCGCCGTCCGACCTACTCCGCGCCCTCGTCCGCGTCCTGCGTCGCCCGCAGCACCTCGTCCACCGTCGAGAGCCCCTCCGCCGCCTTGATCATCCCGTCGCGGCGCATCGTCGTGAACCCGGGCTGCACGTGACGCACCAGGTCCTGCATCCCCAGCCGCTGCGAGATCCCCGCGCGCAGACCGGGCGTCGTGAGCACCAGCTCGAAGTACCCGATCCGTCCGCGCATCCCCTTGCCCCCGCACCGCTCGCACCCCGCCCCGCGCCACCCGTTCCCGTCCGCGAACATCGCCTGCTCGCGCGGCGTCAGCCGGTGCATCAGTTCCTCGGGGATCTTCTCGGGCGTCTTGCACGCCTGGCACACCCGCCGCCCCAGCCGCTGCGCCAGAATCCCCTCCAGCACGCTGCTCAGGAGGAACGGCTCGATGCCCATGTCGAGCAGGCGCCCCGCCGCCGAGATCGCGTTGTTCGTGTGGAGCGTGCTGAACAGCAGGTGCCCCGTGAGCGCCGCCCGCACCGCGATCTCCGCCGTCTCGTAGTCGCGGATCTCGCCGACCATGATCACGTCGGGGTCCTGGCGCAGGATGCTCCGCAGCCCGTCCGCGAACGTCAGCCCGCGCTTCGGGTTCACGGGGATCTGGTTCACCCCCGACAACTCGTACTCCACCGGGTCCTCGATCGTGATGATCTTCAGCGTCGGGTCGTACAACTTCGTCAGCGCCGCGTACAGCGTCGTCGTCTTGCCGCTCCCCGTCGGACCCGTCACCAGCGCCATCCCGTGGGGAAGGTCGATCAGTTTCTGCATCCCCGCGCGGTCGGGCTCACGCATCCCCAGCGTCGCCAGGTCCAGCGTGATCGACTCCTTGTCGAGGATGCGCATCACCACGCTCTCGCCATAGAGCGTCGGCACCGTGCTCACGCGGATGTCGATCTTCCGCCCCTCGAACCGCAGCGAGATGTGCCCGTCCTGCGGCGCGTACCGCTCGGCGATGTTCATCCCCGCCATGATCTTCACGCGGCTCGTGATCGCCGCCTGCAACTGCTTGGGCGGGGGCTCCTGCTCCACCAGCACCCCGTCCACCCGGTACTTCACCGCCAGCTTCTTCTCGAACGGCTCCACGTGCACGTCGCTCGCCCGCGCCCGGATCGCCTCCAGGATCAGCAGGTTCACCAGGTTGATCAGGCTCGGCTGCTCGGCCATCCGGTGCAGGTCCGCAGCCTCGATCGCCTCCAGGTTCGCGACCAGGTCGTCCCCGCCGTCGCCCCCGCCGAGGCGCGCCGCCATCTGCGCCGCCGTGATCCCGTGTACGTCGCGCAGCAGCTCCGCGAACGCCTCCCGCGCGATCCCCATCCTCGTCACGGGGCGGCCTACGCACACCGAGATCTCGTCCGCCGCCGCGATGTCCCCGGGCTCGAGCATCGCCACCAGCAGCCGCCCACGCTCGAACGCGTAGGGCACCGCCCGCAGCCGCACCGCCTGCTCGCCCGGCACCAGCGCCGTCGCCTCGGGGTCCACCTCGGGCTTGCGCGTCAGCACCGGCGCTCCGCCCCCCGCCGGCGCACCCACGCCCGGCCCTCCCGTCGCCGGCGCGGGCGAGGGCGCACCGGCCCCGTTGGTCCCAGGTCCGGCGTGCGGCGACGGCGTTGTCTGCATGCGTGTCATCCGACTCGGCGTCCGTGCTCGTCCTCGTGCCTCGCACTCCCCCCCGCGCTCTCGCGAAGGCTCCTCCCAGTCCGTGCTATTCCTCGTCGTCCTTCATGTCCTCGGGGTTCGGCATCATGTCCATCCAGGGCTCGCTCTGCACCCGCTCGGGCTTCGGCAGGCGGTCCTTCTGCGAATCGCTCAGCACCGCCTCCGCCCGCTCCAGCGTCTTGTCGTCCAACTCCCGACGCGCCGTCCGCGCCTTGCGCTCCTCCGAATCCTCCCCGCCCCCGCCCTCGAACCCGCGCATCATCCGACCCACGGCCCCGCCCATCGACTCTTCCTCGTCCTCGATCGCCTTCGCCCAGCGCCGATTCGCCGCCGTCAGGTCGCGCGTGTACTGCTCCTGCAGCGTCCGCAGCCGGTCGCGCTGCTCCTCCGTCAGGTCGCCGAACCCCAGCGCCGTCCGCAGCACGCGCGACGCGTGGCTCTCCCGGTACACCCGCGGGAAACTCCGCTTCGCGAACTCCGTCTCCAGCGCCTCCCGCGAGCCATCCGACATCAGCGAACCCAGCCGACGCACATAGTCCCGGTTGATCCCCCGGACCTTCTTCGCCAGCCCGTTCGCACGCTCCATCAACTTGTTCATGTCCTCCATCGCCAGCATCGGGTTCTCACGCCACCGCTTCATCTGCTCGCTCTGCTTCGCCTGCTGCTCCCGCTGCATCGCCTCCATCTCGCGCAGGGGCACGTCCATGTCCAACTCATACTGCAGGAACGCCGCCGCGAACTCCGCATTGCCCTCCGGCGCCAGTTTCCCGCGCTCCACGATCTGGATCAGGTCCGCCCCCGCCCCGCTCACCAGCGCAAAACGCAGCATCATCTCCCGGCGACGATACCGCTCCACCCGCTCCCAGTTCGTCATCTGCTCGTCGGTGAGGATGGACCGGAGGTCATCAAAGAACTGCTTTTCCAGGCTCGTCACCCGCGTCTGCATCCGCTCCGCCGCGGCCGAGATCTCGTCCTGCATCTTCTGCCAGTCCTGCGACTCGCGTACGTCCGCCGCGATCTGCTCCGTCCTCCGCTGGAACTCCTCCATCGTCGCCCGGTACTCGCCCCGGGTCGTCTCGAACAGCACCATCGCCGTCTCGCGCTGGTCGTCGTCCATCTTCAGCAGCGTGCAGTACGCCGTCACCCCGCGCCGCGTCACCAGGTCGGGAACCATCCCGCCCATCCCGGCCCCGAACACCTGCCCGGGAGCCGGCGCCGACGTCACCAGCACGCACACCAGCGCCACCACGCCCACGATCGCCCGGGCCCGCGCCGACAGCCACCCCATCACCCTCTTCATGGCTTCCCCCGTGCAGTTGACGCGACCACGTTCCCCGACACCCATGCCCCCGCCGGCCACACCCGGCGATGCGAACAGGGATCGTACGTCGCGTCGCGTCCGGGGTTACACGCCCGACGCCCCAAAGGTTGCGTCACCCTACCGCGCCTCCATAATCATCCGCGCCCCGCCCAGCATCACCGCCCCCTCCTCCTCCGGGTTCCCCTTCGGCAGCCGCTCCTGCTGCCCGGGCGTCAGGATCGACCGCAGCGCCGCCGTCGCACGCTCGTCCGCCTCCCGCCGCGCCTTCCGCGCTTCCGCCAGCACCGCCGGCTCGTCACCCCCCGAGACCCGCATCATGCCTATCGGCGTCGCGATCGCCCCGTCCTCGCCCGTCGCCTCCGTCTCGCGGATCGCGCTCGCCCAGCGGTCGTTCGCCGTCGCCGCCTCCCGCCGATACCGCTCCTGCGCGCCCCTCAGGCGTTCCCGCTGGTCCGTCGTCAGGTCCTCCAGCGCGAGCGCCGCCTCCATGTCCCGCGCCGCGCGGCTCGGGCGGTACACCATCGGGAAACTCCGCTTCCGCAACTCCTCCTCGAACGCCCCGCGTGCGTCGTCGGGCAGCATCGCCCCGATCCGGCGCGCGTACTGCGCGTTCGCGTCCCGCACCTTCACGCCCAACTCGCGCGACGCCTTCATCGACGCCTGGAACCGCTCCATCGTCTTCATCGGGTCGCCGCGCAGGTCCGCCATCGCCAGCGTGTCGTCCGCCATCATCCGCACCCGCGCCTGCATGTGCCGGTCCATCTCCGCCTCGTACTCGGCCAGCGTCGGGGTCAGCGACTGCGCCGCGTCCGCGCCGAGCTTCAGGCTCGCCACCAGGTCCACCAGGTCCACGCCCTCGCCGCTGAGCGTCGCCCCGCGCATCCCCACCTCGCGCCGGCGCATCCGCTCGACGCCCGCCCAGCGCTCCTCCTGACCCTCGCTCAGGATCGCCCGCAGATCGTCGAAGAACGTCTTCTCCAGCGCGTCCGCCGACGTCCGGAACGACTTCTCGATCTCCGGCATCCGCTCCATGATCGCGCCGTGGTCGCCCGTGTCCTCCGCCGCCCGGCGCGCGTCCTCGAACGCCGCCCGGCGTGTCTGGTTCGCCCGATCCATCCCCGCGGCGTACGCCTCGTGGATCGTCCGCGCGAACTCCGACTGCTCGTCCGTCAGCCCCAGCACTTCGGCGTACCGGTCCAGGGACCGGCGCGAGATCTGCGCCGCGCCGGGCGATCCCGAGACCGACCGCGTCACCATCACCGTCTGCTGCGCATGGACCGCGGGCACAAAGCCGCCCCCGGGCGACATGCACGCCAGAATCCCGACCCCACACACCACGAACGCCCGACGCACATTGACCATGACGCAACCTCCGCAATGCGGGACACGCCCCCCGCGTCCCGCATGCGGAGATGCGCACGAACGGGGCTCCCGTCGGAATTCCCGGCGGGAGCCCGTGCGAGTCACTGAATCAACCGCTCAGACCGGGCTCAGGTCCGGTCCTCGCCCCCGCGCCGGGGCTGCTGGCGCTGGCGCCCGCGGTCATCGCCGCCGTCCTGCTCGCGGGCCGGGAGGCGCTCGACCTGCGCGGGCGTCAGGATCTTCCGGAGGTTGTCCATGGTGTTCGAGATGCTCTCGCGGCGTTCGCGGCGAAGTTCGTTCGCGGGGTTGTTGTCGTCGCGCCCGCCGCCCATCCCGCGCTGCATCATCGCGCCGATGTTGAACGCCATCTCCTGCTTCTCGATCTCCGTCGCCAGGCGCGTGTTCGATGTCTCGAGCGACCGCAGGTACGAATCCCGCAGGCGCTGCACGCCCTCGCGCTGTTCCTCGGTGAGGTCGTTGAAGTTCACCGCCGCATCGAGCGAGCGCTGCGCCAGCGTGGGCCGGTACACCTCGGGGAAGCTCGCCCGCTTGAACTCGATGTCGAAGATCGCCCGCTGCCCCTCGGGCAGCACGTCCATCAACTGGCGGGCGAACCGCCGGTTCACGTCGCGCACGCGGGCCGACGCCTCGCGTCCGCGTTCGACCATCTTCTGCATCTCCTCGAAGTTCCCGCCCTGGCGGAGTTCCATCATCTTCGTGAAGATCTCCTCCTGCATCGTGTTCCGGGCCGTCAGCACGCGGTCCAGTTCGACGTCGTAGTCCGCGAGCACCGTGTTGACGTTCGTCCGCACGTCGCTGGGCAGGTCGGCCCGTTCGAGCAGGTCGAAGAGGTTCACGCGCTCCCCGCTCAGGAAGCCCCGGCGCACGCCCTGGTCGCGCCGCACCGCCCGCTCGAACGCGGGCCACTTCTCCTCCTGCGCGGGTTCGAGGATGCTCTTGATCTCGCTCATCAGCCCGTCGTCGAGCGCCTTGCGCTCCGCGCGGATCTGCTCGGTCACGCCGCGCATGCCCTGCCACACGTTCGGGTTCCGCGTCTCTTCCCACTCCGCCCGGATGCGGTCGGCCTGGCGACGCATCGTCTCGCCCTGCTGGCGGACGCGCTCCTGGTAGGCCTCGACGATCGCCTCGGCCGCGACCAACTGGTCGTCGGTCAGGCCCGCGAGGTCGGCGTAGCGCTCCAACTGGCGGATGGTCAGCGCCGGGCCCATGAACGCGTCGCGCATCCCGCCCATCCCGCCGCCCATCCCGCCGCCGAAGCCCCCGCCAGGGCCCCCACGCCCGCCGGGCTGCGCCAGGGCCTCACGCTCGGTCAGGAGCATCGACACCCCGCCGGCCAGCACCGCGCCGCCCACCAGCGCCCGCACCGCCGCCGCCCGCCACCAGCCCGAACGAGTGTGCTTCGTCACGACAGAACCTCCTGCCTTCCGTGGTTGAATCGGTACCGATCTGCTCAGCCCGCACCGGGAGATCACCCGGGGCGCGCACTCTGTGCTTCGCCAGGCTCAACGCCCCGGATGAACTCCTATTGCACCAGACTCTCCCCGTTACCCGGAACCCGCATCTACCGCCCGGGCAACTCGATCGTTCCCAGGTCCACCACGACTTCCCCCGGGTGGTAGTAGTCCACCGCCAGCACACCCTCACGGATCCCGGTCAGCACCAGGCACGCCCGACCAAACCGCGTCGCGTACGCCAGGTCCGCCTCGCTGGGCCCGGCGTAGTTCACCTGCCGCCACGATTGCACATGAAAGTGGTAGTGCCCCAGCGCCTGGTCCCCCGCCGCGATCATCTCGGCCGACGCCACGAACGTGGAATCCCCCGCGCGCTCGCCCATCCGCGGGATGTACAGCACGGCCCTGGGCCCCTGCGTCCCGAACTCGATCAGCCCGCCGTACTCCGTCGTCTCGTCCTGCCGGTCCAGTTCCGCATGCCCGAACATCGCCCGCACGACCGCCGGGGTCCGCGCCGCCTCGTCCAACGCGATGATCTGGATCAGGTCGGCCTTCGTCAGCCGGTCTTGGACCTGCGACAGCCGCTCGCGCACGCGCTTGTCCGCAGACTCGTTCGTCCGCAGGTGCACCGGGCGCCCCTCCAGCCGTCGCGTCAGCCGCTCCAGCACCTGCTCACGCGACATCGCGAGCAACTCCGGGGCGTGCATCCCGGCCCAGACCGCCGCGCTCGCGTGACGCATTTCCACCGGCTCGGTCGCGCCCAGGCTCGCCAGCGCCGCGGCCCCGTCGGCCCAGGCCTGGGGCTTGCCCGCCAGCGAGGTCGCCCAGTCCAACTGCTCCGGCGTCAGCGGCATGGTCCGCCACTCACGCAGCATCCGCTGGATGACCTCAACATCGCCCGACCCCGCCGGGGGCAATGCCGCCACCCACGCCCGCCGCCGCTGCCCGTCGGCGTCAAGTCGTGCCAGCACGCCCCACGCGTCGCGGCGCAGGCGCACCTCGCCCGACTCGCTGGCGCGGGGGCCCGCCGCGGAACTCACGAACGCGTCGAACGCGCAGCGCGCCGGATCGCCGCACAGGCGCACCAGCGCCGCCCGCTCGGCCCGCTCCTCGTCCGTCACGCCCTTCACGGGGCGCACGTAACTCTGCACGATCGCGGGCACCAGGTCCGTCCACCCCTCGTCCGCGGCCAGGGTGCACAGGTTCAGCACCACCTCCCGCGAGCGCTCCCGAGGCAGCACCGTCGCCGCCGTTGCACGCACGCGGTCCCGCGTCGCCCCGCCGTCGGCCGCCAGCGCCCGGATCGCCGCGGATCGCAGCGTCGCGTGCTCCGTGACGTCCCACGCGACGCTCTCCAGCGCCCGCACCGCCACGTCGCGCTGCGACGCGTCCGCCTTGGGCAGCACGCTCGGCGCCGCCCGCGCCCGCACCCGGAAGTTCAGGTCGCGGTTCGCCAGGTCCGCCAGCGCGTCCCCGCTCGTGCGGTAGGGCGGCGTCGTGCACCCCGCCGCCAGCACACCCACCGCCCCCAGCACCACCACCCACGCCCACCGAACGAACACTGCGTGCACCATGCCCGCAGCGTAGCGACCGCCGACCACTCCTCGCCGCCCGGACCGCCGATCTATGATCCGCCATGCCCTCGACCGACACCCCGGTCCGCGACCGCGTCAACCGGGTGCTCAACCTCATCCGCCCCGCGGTGCAGTCCGACGGCGGGGACCTCGAACTCGTCGACGTCACGCCCGACGGCGTCGTCCGCATCCGCCTGCACGGCGCCTGCGTCGGTTGCCCCTCCAGCGGCATGACCCTCCGCCTGGGTATCGAACGGAACCTCAAAACCCACGTGCCCGAGGTCCGGGCGGTCGAGGCCGTTCCCTAATCCAAGTGACGCAGCGACAAGACCCTACGCTGTACGGGCTTTGATAGTTATTGCACAATTTCCGTGCCAACGCCCTTCCGCCCACCGCCCGGGCGTGGTATAAACGTCACTTGGTGGAACCGGCGTGGTGGCCGGATGGTGGAACTGTCCGCTCGGCGCGAGTCTCTCTCGCCCGCGGGAACCCAGGACGGAGCGTGTCCGATGCTCGTGATCACGCGGCGCGAGGGCGAGGAAGTAGTGATCGGCGACCCCAAGAAGCCGTTGGGCGTCGTCCGCATCGCGTCGGTCAAGGGCGAACGCGTCCGCATCGCGTTCGACTTCCCGCGCGACGTCGAGATCAACCGGCGCGAGATCGCCGAGCAGATCGCCCAGGCGCCCGCCGAGGTGATCGGCACCATCAAGCCCGTGTCGGCCTGAGCCGAATCCGAAGCACGCGACGACCGCCAAGCGCTCCCGCCCGGCGCGTCCCGCCTTACTCCGGCTTCCCGCCCGCCATGTCGTAGACCCACGCGTCGCCCGCGCGCGACCAGTCCTGCACTTCGCCGGGCGCGAAGAACAACTTCAACTCGCGCTCGGCGGCCTCGGGGCTGTCGCTCCCGTGGATCAGGTTGAAACTGTTCGACACGCCGAAGTCCCCGCGGATCGTCCCCGGGTTCGCCTTGCTCCCGAAGGTCGCGCCCATCATGTTCCGCGCGATCGTGATCGCGCCGTTCCCGCGGATCGCGAGCACCAGCACCGGGCTCGACGTCATGAACCGCACCAGCCCGGCGTAGAACCCCTTGGTCTGGTGGGCCTCGTAGTGCGTCGCCGCCAACTGCGGCGAAATCCGCATCATCTTGCACCCCACCACCTGCAGGCCCTTGTCCTCGAAGCGGGCCAGGATCCGCCCCATCAGCCCGCGCTGCACCGCGTCGGGCTTCAAAATGATCAGCGTCGTTTCCATGCGTCTTCTCCGGTGTTGAGCGGCAAGGGTAGGACCGGCTCGGCCCGGCGGCACTAATCCCGCGGCAGGCGCACCTCGAACGCCGCCCCCGCGCCCCCGCCCCCCACCGCCGCCAGGCGCAGGTCGCCCCCCAGTTCCCGCGCCAGGCCCTGCGCCAGCGCCAGGCCCAGCCCCAGCCCGGGGATCGACCCGTCCTGCTGCTTCGCCCCGCGCGCGAACGCCCGGAAGACGTGCGCCTTCTCCGGGGGCGCGATCCCCGGGCCGTGGTCGCGCACGCACAGCACCAGGTGCCGCCCCTCGACCCGGGCGATGAGGTGCACGCGCTTGTCCTCGACCGCCGCCGCGTACTTGCACGCGTTGTCGACCAGGTTGTACACGATCCGCTCGAGCGTGGGCGGGTCGGTCGTCACGGGAAAGTCCAGCAGACTCTCGCGCTCCAGCACGAACTCCATGCCCGACTGCTCGCAGCGCGTCCGCAGCACCGGCGCCAGCGCGTCGACCACCTGCTCGGCCGTCACGCGCGCCCGCACCGTCGACGGGCGGCGGCGCTTCGACAATCGCGCGTAGTCCAGCACGCTCTCCACGATCCGCGCCAGGCGCTGGCTCTCGGTGCGCAGCGTCCCGATGTACGAACGCCGGGCCGCCTCGTCGCGCACCAGGTCGTCCGCCAGCATCTGGCTGTACATTACGAACGTCGTCAGGGGCGTCCGCAACTCGTGCGTCACCGCCGACACGAACTGCCCGCGGCGCTCCGCCAGTTCCATCGACGCCCGCAGCACCAGCGCCAGCACCACCACCGCCGCCACCGCCAGCGCCCACGTCAGCCCCAGCGTCGTCCGCACGGGCGTCACCAACGGCAGCGCCGCCAGCGGCGGGGGCTCCGCCGTCAACTCCGCGGGAATCGCCGCCAGCGTCCGCGCCAGCACGCCAGGCTCCACGCCCTCCACGCCCCCCGGGAGCGGCCTGAGTTCGGCCTTGGGAAACAGCCCCCGCGCCGCGCCCAGCAAATCACCCCGCAACGACTCCCAATCGATCCAGAACCCCTGCACCACGCGCTGCGAACCCAGGCGCACCTCGCGTTCGAACAGCAGTTGGGCCGTCCCGTCCGGCTCCATCACCCAGCGCGGCACGAACGCCCCCGTCCACACCTCGTCGCGACTCTCCACCTCGCGCGTCCGTGCCGCCCCGTCAAGATTCGCGTCCTCTTTGGCGCGCTCCTGCACCTCACGCCCCGACGCGGGGGGCGACGCCTCGCCCATCGCGTACTTCCCGGCCGGCTCGGGCTCGGGCGATGCCGCGCTATCGCGACGCGCCGTCTCCCGGCGCGGCGTGCCGATGTTCGCCGACTGCACCGTCGTCTGGCGCTGCGCGTACTCGCTGAAACTCTGGTCCACCTGGACGTCCGCGCGGGCCTGCGTCGCCAGCGCCTCGGGCGCCTGCGCCCGAGGCGGGGCCGCCCCCGCCTTCGCCGACGCGCCCAGGAGCGCGACCAGTCGCGCGAACTCGCCCTCGCGCTCCGCCGCCGCGTACCCCGTCACCTCGGCGCCCAGGGCCGCGTCGAGCAACTCCGGGGGCGGTGCCTGGGGCGAGATCGTCACGCCGTCTTCCCCGCGCTGGTAGTGGAGACGCACCACGCCCTCGCCCCCCTCCAGCAGGGGCGAAGGGACGAGCACCTCGCCCGGCTCGGCCCGCCCCGCGAGGCGCGAGTACGCCCGCGCGGGGGCGTAGAACGGCTGGTAGTGGAAGAACGGGCGGGCCGCCTCGCGCGCGATGATCGGCGTCACCATCGCGTCCATCCGCCACAGCGCCAGGCGCAGCGACTCCTGGTAGCGCGCCTCGCGCCGTGCCTCGACCTCCAGCCGCTCCAGGCGCAGCGCGTGCGCCGTCATCCACCCGAGCGCGCCGAACACACCGCACACGCCCGCGACGAAGATCACGATGGACCAGCGGACGCGCGTCATGCCCCGGGCTCCCCGCCCGCGAGCATGTACCCGCGCTGGCGCACCGTCACGATCACCGCCGGGTTCGCGGAATCATCGCGCAGCACCTCGCGCAGGCGCGCGATCGTCATGTCCACCGTCCGCGTCTGCACGCCCCGCGGGTCGAGCCCCCACACGCGGCTCAGCAGTTCGTCCCGCGCGATCGCCCGCCCGCGGTTCGCCACCAGGTATGACAGCACCTCGCTCTCGCGCTCCGAGAGCGCCTCGCGCGTGCCGTCGGGCAGCGTCACCTCGCGGCGCTCAAAGTCGATCACCCGCCCGGCGATCGTCGCCCTCGCCACCGCGCGCGGACGCTCGGGCGAACGGCGGAGCACCGCCTCGACGCGCGCGAGCAGCTCCTTCGGGCTGAAGGGCTTGACGACATAATCGTCGGCCCCGTCGTGGAGCCCGCGCACGCGGTCGCCCTCCTCGCCCTTGGCCGTCAGCATGATCACCGGGAGCGAGGGCCTCGTCCGGCGGATCTCGCGCAGCACACCCCACCCGTCGAGCCGGGGCATCAGGATGTCCAGCAGCACCAGGTCGATCTCCACCGACACCGCGAGTTCCAGCCCCGCCTGCCCGTCGGGCGCCTCCAGCGGCGCGTACCCCGACACGCGGAGCAGATCGACCAGCCCTCGCCGGATCGCGCCGTCGTCCTCCACCACCAGCACGCGCCCCAGGGCCACCGGATACCTCCTTCACCCACCATCATCGGGCGAGACTCATGCCCGACGTTACGGGGCCTTCACCAGCACCCGCCTGGCGTCGACGAGCAGGAGCACGTCCGAGCGCTGGGCGAGCAGCGCCTGGCGTCCGTCCTTGGCCAGGCGATCGGCGAGCGCGAAGTACGCCGGGGTCGCGAACTCCACGACCTCGTCGGGCTTGTCCTGTTCGTGCTCCAGCAGCGACGACTCGATCCAGGTATTACGGCGCTGGTAGAACGCGCGTCCCGCGACGTACTGCACGTTCTCCGCGCGCTCCGTGCGGATCTGCCCGTCGCGCGACTGCGCCACGTACGCCCCCGCCGCCTCGACGTTCGTCGTGCCGAGTTTCATCTCCATGTCCATCTGCTGGGCCGCCCCGCCCGCGCCGGTGCGCTCGCGGATGGCCCGCTGGCGGAGGTTCGCCTCGGCCTCGGGCGCCCGGGCCGGCAGCCCGCCCGCGAAACTCGTGTCCTCGCGCGCCAGAAACGCGGTGTACTCCGTCAGCACGCCCCACGTCGTCGAGAGGCGCACGATCTCCTCGGTCAGTTCCTTGAGGCGCGCGTCCGAGGGCGACTGCCCGTCCGCCCCCGCCTGGCGCACCTCGTCCACCAGCGCCGCGATCTTCCGCACCGCCCACAATCGCGGCACGAACGCGTGGCGCGCGCTCGCCCCCGCCGGGTCCGCCGCCACGTCGACCGTCAGCACCCGGTCTCCCGCGCCCCCGCCCACGCGCCCCTCCACCCGCAGCGTGAAGGGCGACGCGCCGAGGTATCGCCCCAGCACCACCAGCTGATCGCCCTCGAAGACGTCGGGGAGCGCCCCGGGGAAGGCGTCGCGCACGAGGCGCGAGGAGTCCGCGCCGGCCCCGTCGAGCGTGCGCAGCACGGGCTCGGTGAGCACGGGCCCGTCGAGCCGGCGGAACACCTGCGAGACCTTCACCTCCACGTCCTCCTCGGGCAGCACGAACGACGTCGCGCCGCGCGAGTTCGTCGCAATCGCCGACAGGAGCGGCGCGTTGACGTCGAGCCCCACGCCGAACGAGAAGATCCGGCGTTTCGCGCTGTTCGCCGCCAGCGCCGCCTCGCGGATCCTGATCTCGCTGCGTTCGCCCACCGTCGGCAGGCCGTCGGTCAGGAACAGCACCAGCGGCACCGCCCCGGGCGCCGGCGCCGGGCGCAGGGCCTCGAGCAGCGCGTCGCGGATGTTCGTGCCCCCGTTGGCCGCCAGGCCCCAGATGTACTTCTCGGCGTCCTTCAGCGTCGCCTGGCTCTTCGCCACCGGTGCGGGCGCGAACGACCCGATGCTGTCGGCGTAATCAATGATGTTGAAGAACTCGCCCGGGCGCAGACCCCGCACCACCTGCGTCGCCGCCTGGCGCGCCTGCTCGAACTTCTCTCCCCGCATCGACCCCGAGCGGTCGAGCACGAGCACCACCTCGCGCAGCGGCGCGTCGCCATCTCGGCGTGTCGCCGGGGGCGCGAGCACGAGCATGAAGTAGCCCCCGTCGCCCGCCGCCGCCTCCGGATACAGGAACAGCGTCGAGCCCAGGTCGCCCGCGCCGCGCTCGGGCACGATCGACAGGCGGAACGCCCCGCCCGTGCGGGGCGTCGCCCGCACCTTCACGTGCCCCGGGCCAAGCCGCTCCTGCGCGATGTCATGGCTCGCCGAGTACACCGTCGCGATCGGCGTCTTCGACCGCACGTCCGCCTGAATCGACCATCGCACGTCCGTCGGCGCGAACGACTCCGACCGCATCAGGGCGTAGTCCACCCGCCCCACGTCCGCCGGCAGCACCTGCTCGTACGTCAGCCGCAGCGTCTGCGTCGCCCCCGGCGGCACGGGGAACACGCTCGTCCGGATCAGGTTCAGCCCCGCGAACTCCACCAGCGCCGGGTCGCGCTGCGTCCGCACGATCTCCTCGTAGATGCGGCGCGCCTCGTCGCGCGGCAGCACCTCGCCCTTGGGCTCCGGGCCCGTGCCGTCCCACTGCAACGAGCGCACCGCCACGCCCTCGGGCACCGGCAGCATGATCTGCGCCTCGCCCGGACGCGGGCCCGGGTTCGTCAGGTCCAGCGCCAGCGTCGTTGTCGCCACCTGATCGACGATCTCGATCCGCACGTCCACCGCCGTCAGCCGCACGCCCCGATCCACCGGCATCGGGCGGTGCGGCACCGGGGGCACGATGATCTCAATCCTCCGCTCGGGCTGCGCCCCCAGCACGTGGACCGGCAGGGCGACGCTCGTCGTCAGCAGGGCGGTCAGACAGGCCGACAGGGTCCGCAGCGGCATGGGCACACTCCAGGCGGCGGGGGCCCTGGGCACGCCCCGCCACATGGTTGTACTCCCGAGCCGGGGTTTGGTGCGCAACGCCGCTGTAACGCCCCAAGAACGCCGATCAGGCCCGCTCCCGCCGGCTCACTCCGCCTCGACCAGCGTCCCCGGGCCGACGAACTCGCCCAGCCCGGCGTCGGGCACGTCGAACCACAGCCGCCCCGCCAGCGTCCCGTCCATGTTCGTCAGGAACACAGTGCCGTCCTCCGCGGCCAGCCGTCGCGACGGCGTGAACCGCTCGCCCGCGTACGCCGCCTTCGACATGAGCCGCACCGCCCCGATCCGCCCGCGGAAGAACGACGTCGGCGTGCCGTCGGCGTCGACATCGGCCCCGATGTACAGCGGCAGGCGGTTCGTCCGGCGCGCGCCCGCCCCGGCCTTCTTCGCGACCAGCGCCCCATCGAGGTACAGCCGGACCTCGCTCCCATCGAACACACCCGCGACGTGATGCCACTGGCCCGGGCGCAGCGAGTCCGCCGCCCCGGCGACCGCCACGTACGCGCTCCCGAGGTACACGTAGAACTCGGGCCGCCCGTTGCTCACGAAGACGCCGTAGTCCGCCGACTCCGTCTTGCACACCAGCCCCGTCCGCCCCGCGAACTCATCGCCCTTGAACCACGCCTCCAGCGTCAGCGGCCCGTCGGCCAGCGCGATCCGATCGCTCGCGACCTTCACCGCCCCGGCCCCGCCCACCTCCAGCGCCCGCGTGCCCGGCGTCGGGCGGGGAAGGCTGTCCGTGTTCAGCGGCACCGGCACGCGGCGCGTCGGCAGCGCGTACCGCTGCCCTGGCATCAGCACGTCCGCGTCCACCACCGCCTCCAGCGGGCGCATGTACGCGTCCGCGCTCCCCGCGGAGCGGCGGAGCGTGAACTCGAACACGCCCGACTCACCCGCCTTCACCCGCCGATGGTCGTGGTCGGGCGCGAACATCCAGCGTGAATCGCCCGACTCGAGCGCCACCGTCACGTCCGCCTCGCGCGTCGTCGGGTTCGCGATGGACACGCGCACCCGCTGACGCACCGCGCCGTCGGGCTCGATCGTCACCGCGTCACCGAACACCGGCGCCGCGTTGTGCATGCGGGCGCACTGGTCCGCGAACTCCCCCGTGATCTCCCGCACGTCCATCGCCTCGCCCACGGGGAACGCCGCCATCGCCACCTGCTGCTTGCGCACTGTGATCACGTTGTAGTGGTGCAGCCATCCGGCCTCCGGCACGGTCCCCGACTGCCCGCCCCCGACCGTCGCGAGCGTGACGTACTCGATGCCGTCCTTGGGGTCGTAGCGCATCCGGTGGATGTGCCCCGCGAAGACCGCCGTCACGTTCCCCGCGCTCACGAGCAACTTGTGCACGCGCTCCCACGAATCGCCGTAGTTCGCGCTCCCGATCCAGCGCGGGTGGTGCAGGAACAGGAACACGTGGTCCGCGCCCTTCGCCCGATCCAGGATGCTCGCGAGCCACGCGAGCTGTTCCTCGCTCATCCGGTGATTCTCGGGCTTCGTGAACGTCTTCTCGCCCGTGTCGGGGTTCGTCTCGTCGCTGTAGAGCGCGATGAACCAGCACTTCTTGTGCTCGAAGGCGTACCACAGCGGGCCGAAGTGCATCTCGTAGTTCGCGTCGTGCTCGTTCACGGGGCGGTTGGGCCCGCGCCAGTACACGTCGTGATTCCCCGCGACCGGGAACCACGGGCACCGCAGTTCGTCCATGATCCCCTTGTACTCACGCATCTGCTCCATCCACTGCTCGGTCTGGTTGTATCCGTTGATCAGGTCCCCCACCGTCATCACCAAATCCGGCTCCAGCAGGTTCGTGTCCCGCACCGCGTCCGCCAGCACCTTCACCCCGTCCGCCGGCCCGCCCGTGCGATCCCCGAAGACCACGAACGTGAACGCGTCCTTCTCCTGCGGCAACGCCAGCACCACATCGCTCATCCGGCTCGTCGTGAAGCGCGCGGGCGTCGGCGCCTCCGTCGGGTGCTTCGGGTTGTGATGGTGCGTGTGGCGCGTGTGCCCCACGTTGTCCGGCGCCGTCTGCGCCCCCGCCCACGGCGTCACCAGCACGCTCAACGCAATCACCCACAGTCGGCGCATGGCATCACTCCTCGGCATCATCGCCGATGATACCGAACACGCACGCCCGCGTGCGCGTCCTCACGCGCGCCCGCCACGTGGCCAGCGCGAAGATTTCGTTGCGATCAGCGCGCCCGCACTACTCAGCCGCCGGAGCCGCCGCAGGAATCGCCCCGCGCACCGCCGCCTCGTGCGGCAAGGTGTCGGGCGTGATGAACACGCGCGTCGTCATCGTCAACGGCACGCCGCCCCCTGCCATCCCGCCCGCCGCCCCGTCCTCTGCCGCGAACCGGAACTCCACCAGCGACGCCCGCCACCCCGCCTCGGGGGGCAGCAGCCGCACCTCGTACACCAGCCCCGCGTCGTCCACCGGGCGCACCTCGGTCGGCGTCCAGTTCGGGCCCGTCTGATCCAGCCGGAAGTCCCGCGCCTTGGGGTTGTCCACCTGCCACAGCGTCGCCCGCTCCGCCGGTGCCGTCAGCGTCACCCGCACGAGCGCGTTGCCCGCGCCCGGCTCCACGCTCCACCGTACGCCCGGCAGCGCCTTGCCCGCCCGCACGTGCCGGTAGAACGCGAGGATCTCCAGCGGCGTCGTCATCGCCGCGTTCCGCAGCGAGTGCCCCGCGTTGGGCACCACCCGCACCCGCGCGTTCGCCGGCAGTAGCCCCTCGTAGTGCCGCAGCGAGTCCGTCGGGAAGAACTCGTCGCCCCCCGCGTTCACCACGTACACCGGGCGCGTCCCGACGCGCGCGATGTAGTGCATCGGGTCCTCGTGCGCGATCACCCGGTTCAGCACCTCGGTCCCGAACATCGCCGGGATCCCGTTCGCCTCGTAATCGCGCAGCGCGGGCGCCCAGAACCCGTAACTCGCGAAGTGGTGCGGCGTGTGCGCCGGCATATTCAACATGTCAATCACCATCGGCGCCAGCGCCACCACCCGCGCGTCCACCGCCGCCGTCAGCCACGTCGTCCACCCGCGCTTCGACGCCCCCACCAGGAAGAACCCGTCGGGCGTCACGTCGCGCCGCGGCGCGCCGTCCGCCCCGGGCAGCGTCTTCAGGAACGCCTCGACCGCGTCCATCCCCTTCACCGCGCTCTTCACCATCGGGAACCGCCCGATCCACGTCGCGTCGTTGTCGCGCGACGCCAGCACCCATGTCCGCGCCAGCAGATCATCCTCGAACCGGCGCTTCCCGTCCCCCTCCAGTTCCAGCGGCTGGTTCGGCACGTTGTCCAGGTAGACCACCACCGCCCCCGCGCCCAGCAGCGCCACCAGTTCCATCGGCGGCATCTGCGGCGGCTCGTCCCGGCGCCGCCCGCCCCCGATCATGAACACCGGCGTGCGGCTGCGCACCTCGTCCGGCACGCCCACCGTCAGGTAGTGCGTCCACAGCGGGTGGCTCGTCTGCCCGTCGGGCCGCCAGCGCTGCGACGTCAGCCGCAGCACGTGCACCGTCGCGCCGGGCACTTTCGTCTCCGCCGCCTTAGACCACGAAAACGCCCCGTCGTCGAACGCGACGTACCGCTCCAGCGCCGACAGTCCCGCGCCGACCTCCGCCGGCTTGCCATCGCCCAGCGGCATGGCGCCGACCCAGCGCGTCGCGTCGTCGAGCGCCTCGACGTGGGCCTCGCCGGACGTCGCGCCGGACACCGCGCCGGACGCCACAGCAGGCGCTTCGAGCATCGCCTGCCCGAGCGCGGGGCTCGCGAACCAGCCACCCACCCCGCACGCCGTCCACGCCGCCGCTACGCCCATCAGAGAGGTACGCATGGACGAAAGCGTACCACCCCGGCCCAACTCGCGCGGCCCGCCTCGGCCTTCCTCAGTGTCCCTTCGCCCCGTTGCGCCCTGGCTATTTCACCATCGCGCTCGTCACCGCGTTCTCGGGGTTCACCCTGCCGCCTTCGAAGTCCGTCAGGTTCCCCACCGTCGTCGACGCGATCGCCCCGATCGCCTCCGCCGTGAAGAACGCCTGGTGCGCCGTGATCAGCACGTTCGGGAACGTGAGCAGCCGCGTGAACACGTCGTCCGACAGCACCTGCCCCGACAGGTCCCGGAAGAACAGGTCGCCCTCCTCCTCGTACACATCGACCGCCAGCGACCCCAGGCGACGGCTCTTGAGCGCCTTGATCGCCGCCCGCGTGTCGATCACCGCCCCGCGGCTCGTGTTCACCAGCATCACGCCCGCCTTGGTCTTCGCCAGCGCCGCGTCGTCGATCAGGTGGCGAGTCTTGGGCGTCAGCGGGCAGTGCAGCGTGATGATGTCCGACTTCGCCAGCAACTCATCGAGCGGCGCGTACCGCACGCCCATCGCCTCGCACGCGGGGTTCTTCGTGGGATCGAACGCCAGCACCGTGCACCCGAACCCCAGCAGGATCTTCGCGACAATCTCGCCGATCTTGCCCGTGCCCACCACGCCCGCCGTCTTCCCGTGCAGGTCGAACCCCATCAGCCCGTCGAGCGCGAAGTTCTGCTCGCGCACGCGGTTGTACGCGCGGTGAATCTTCCGGTTCAAGGTGAGGATCAGCGCCAGCGTGTGCTCGGCAACCGCGTGGGGCGAGTACGCCGGCACCCGCAGCACGCGGATCCCCAGTCGCTCCGCCTCGCCGATGTCCACGTGGTTGAACCCCGCCGACCGCAGCGCCAGCACGCGCGTCCCCCCGCTGTGCAGGGTCCGCAGCACGCCCGCGTCGGCCCGGTCGTTCACGAACAGGCACACCCCGGGGAACCCCGCCGCCAGCCCCGCCGTCTTCGCGTCCAGCGCCACGTCGAAGTACGTGAACTCGTGACGCCCGCCCGCGTTCGCCTCGCCCAGGCTCGCCTTGTCGTACGCCCGTGTGCTGAACACGCCCACTCGCATGCCTCGCTCCTTTCGCCCGCGCGGGCGGCCCACGCCGGGTCAGTGCCAACTTCGCAACCACTCGCCCTGATCCGTCCCCCCACCTCGCAGACGATATCACGCCCCCGTGTCCCGGAGACTACGCACCCCGCCCGGGGGCGACGCTCCACCGTGTCGCCACCGAATCACTCCCGCCGGCGCCCCCCCGATACGTCACTCCTCACACTGGACCGTGCATGTTATAATGCTATGTCGGTGCTATCCTCATGACGGGTAGCACGACCTTCGACGTGCCACCGGGATCGCTCTGATCCTGGTGGTTCCCGCGTGCCGGGCGCCGGCCCTCTCCCCGCCGCCGATCCACGTTCACGCGCGGGTGATGCCACACGCCGGCATACGACCGGCTCGTGTCGCAATGAAAGTCCGCCGCGTTTCGCCCCGATTCTCGTCTTGACAGGCAAATCACTGGCGTGTAGATTACACTCGCCCGGGCGCGAACCCCGGGCGCGAACCCCGGGCGCGAACCCCGGGCGCGAACCCCCGGGCGCATATCCTGGGTGCATCTCGCGCCCTGGAACGGGAGAAGCGTCATGAATGTCTTCTTGGGACACGGTCGTGTCAACCGCGGTTTCGCCCCGTGCAGGAGCCATCTCACGTCGTGGATTGCGGGGATGATGATCGTCCTCGGCCTTCTCGGTTCCGCAACCGATGCGGGGGTCGTGACTGTGGCCGATGCGAAGTCGCCGGCACAGAGCATCAAGTGGGTGGATCAGACATGGGTCATCGTCCCGACCGACACGGGAACCTGGGCGCTGATGCTCGCCATGACCTACGCGAAGGACGGGTCCGTCACGTTGCCGATCGGGATCATCTCGGGCGAGGAGGCGGCCCAACTCACGACCAGCGACCCTCCGTCGTCCATGTATCACGGATTCACCAACACGTCGATCGTGCAATCTCGCATCGGTGGTATCTTGGTGATCAACCCGCAACTCGTCACGGGCTTGGACCTCGACCCGACGTACGACGGCAGCATCTTCTCGGTGCGATGGAACTACACCCACCCCACGGAAGGCGCGGCGTATGTCCAGGTCGGTTCCATCGGCAACTCCGAGTGGGAGCCGATCCTGACGATGATCCGCAATCACTACGAATCAACGGTTGATCCGGCCCTTCTCCCCGAGTGGGATACCGCGACCACAACCCTTCAGGACAAGCACGATAAGCCCGGACGCGTCAAGCCCTCGCCCGCCGGCGGTGCTCGCTGGCGTTGGATCGCGCCGCTGATCCCCATCCTCTGGGACATCCTTCGTCCGACCGCAACGCCCCTGCCGCAGCCGCCCGCACCGGCCAAGGCTCCCGGGTGCGCGCAGTGCATCGCGGACTGCCGAGCGCAAGTCACTCGCACCGCCGACCACTTCCTGGGTCGCTGCGCCGTGCTGAACTGTCCCCCCGCGGATCGTCAGGCCTGCGTCACCTGCGTTCAACTCATGCGTGATCTGCAACTGAGCAACTGTGATCGAAACGTGGCAGTTGATGGCGGGAGCATGTTGGCCTGTACGCAAGTCGCCTGCCAGTGACTTGACCGCATACGACGATCGTCGCATCCTGCACGCGCCCCCGGTCACGCGGGCGCGTGCCTTCCAACAATCACCCATATGCCGCGATTCCGTCGCCCATCCCTCTTCGCCTTTGCTCGGGCAGCGGTCTTTCTCCTCACGCCCATTCCGCTCCTGCGCTGGTGGTACTACGACGGCTACCGACCGGCCTTGCGTTGGTACTTTTACCACGCGTATGAGCCGGCGGTGGCGTTGGCATTAGAAATACCGCTCCGCAACCCCCGTCACCAGGTTGGCGGCAACTTCTGGGCAGAGGCTCTAGTGGCGGGTCGCGACATCGATTTATACAACGTGGACCTGTGGTACCGCAGCAACCGCCCTTGGCCGCCGACGAAGTACTATTTGATCGCACAGACCATGGGCATCGCGGGTGCGGGCGGTGCGCTCCTGCAACCCCCCCGCCGACGCCGGGGGCATTGCCCTGCCTGCGGCTACAACCTGCAAGGCCTTGCCCCGGACAACCAAGGCGGCCTCCGCTGTCCCGAGTGCGGAGCCGGAGGAATCAACGTCCAACCGGCGGACATCACGTGTGCGCCGAAGCAAGCCCCTCCTGTTCCACCGATGTGATCGGATGCGCCGTAGTGTCCTCGCGAGTGCCTTCGAATGGTGAGGTCTATGCCGCGATTCCGGCGGGTGACACGCCCTTCGACGTGCCACCGGGATCGCTTCGATCCTCTAGGCTCCCTCGCCCCCCGCCGAGCCGCGCCCCGTCGCCAATCCACGTTCACGCGCGGGTGATGCCGTACTCGCAATGGCCGCCGCACCCCCTCTCCGCTTCGACGCCGCGTCGAACAGCCGGAACCGCAGGTCGTGCACCCCCGCCGCAGGCTCGCCCGCGCTCCGCAACTCGCCCTGGTACGTGAACGACGTCCCCAACGGCTGCGCAAACGCCGCCGTCGCGCCCATCCACAGTGACAGAACGCTCGCCAGCGCGAACCGTGTGTGTCGCACCGTGCCACCCCCTTCTCGTGTTCGCGGCGATCCGCTCGTGGAGCCACGCGCGCGGTATTACCCCGTCGCCCAGTCTCTCCCTGCGCCGAGCACCCGTCAAGGTGAAGATTGTGTAACAACCCCGCAATTTCCGCATTATGCACACCCGCCGCACCGCGCCAACACATATTCTCGCTCCATGCGCCGCGCCGTTCGCCGCTTCGCCTGGTGCCTCGGCTTCGCACTCTTTCTCACGCTCGTCTCGGGCGTGGCCATCTCGTACGCCCGCTCCACGCAGAGCCCGGGCTCCCTCTTCCACGCCGCCGACGGCGCCTGGCTCGACCGCGAGTACCAGCCGCCCATCGCCGTCACGCACCGCGGCGTCCGCTACGCCATGTCGTGGTCGCGCTCACCCGTCTACGAGCAGGTCCAACTCCTCCGCCCCGCGCCCGCCGAGTGGGACGACTGGGCCGCCGAGCGCTTCCCCACGCCCGACGCCCTCGCGCAGCAAGTCGAGAAGCACCTCGCCCGCCGTCAATCAAGCAACTTCCGCTCGGGCCTCCTCGCGTGGCACGACCGCGCCACCCCGCTCCTCACGCAGCCGCCCGCCTGGGCCGCCTTCCCGCCCGCCGAGGGCGAGGTCGTCGCCCTCACCACCGCCGCCTACGGCTGGCCCTTCCGCGTCCTTCGCGTCCGCGGGCAGATCCTCGCCGACCCCGTCAACACCTGGGCCATGAAGAGCAAGACCACCGACGGCCTGGGCACCTTCCCCAACCCGCACGTCGCCGAACCCGCCTGGGGCGTCGCGTGGAAACCCATCTGGCCCGGGCTCGCGCTCAACGTCCTCGCGCTCGCCCTGCCCGCGTGGCTCCTCTGGTCCGCCCTCGCCGCCGCGCTCGCCGCCGCCCGCGCCCGCTGGCGACGCGCCCACGCCCGCTGCCCCCACTGCGGCTACGACGCCCACGCCGCCATCACCACCTGCCCCGAATGCGGCAAGGCAACAAACGCCCCGACAGCCGCACGCTCGTCGTGAACCCCGCCACGCCCGCGACAAGACTCGTCATGCGACTGACAGGCGGCGCAGGCGCCAACGCCTCCACCACCCGCAACGCCTCGACGTGGCGGGAGCGGTCGCGACCCTGCCGAACCTGCCGCTTGGTGAAATCGAGGTAATCGGGGCCCGTCGCCGCGCGAATGTCTGAGCGAGCAGACCGAAGGCACTGATCGGACCATACCTTAGTTGCTCTCTGGAGTCACATTGCCTAGCCGAGGCCGCGTACGTCGGGTAGCCCATGACAACATCAACCGCCACGCATGATGTCATCGTCGTGGAGGCTGGTCTTGCGGGATTGGAGACTGCCCGTCGGCTGCGCGATCACGGACTGAGCGTCATTGTGCTCGAGGCCCGCGACCAGCTCGGTGGGCGTGTGTTCACGACGACGTTGGCTACGGGAACGAGGATCGACCTGGGCGCTCAGTACATCAGCAGCCGCCAGCGGCGGGTGATGCAACTCGCCAGCGACGCCGGGGTCGTTTCCCGCGCCTCCGCCCTGCCCGGCCAATCGCTTCACGTCACCGCCGCGGGTGTCCACCGGCTTGCCAGCGGACAGTAACCCGTCTCTGTGTGGGCCGGACTCGACATCGCCTGCGCCACGTGGCGGCTCGACCGTGCGAGCCGCCGTCTCCACCGGAGGGGAATCGCAGAACTCGACAGGATGGACGGCTCCGCGCTGATCCGGTCGCTGGCCTGCTTGGGCGAGTCCAGAGGCACGCTCGATCACCGGGTCGAGGCGGACCTCTGCCAGCCGCTCAGCCGCGTCTCGGCGTATGAACTCGTCCATCAACTCCGCACGATTGGCGGACTTGAGGGTGTGGCCCTCGCAGACGAGTATCTGATCGACTCCGGCGCTTCGGGGCTGGTTGAGCACCTCGCCGCGGGGCTGGAATCGTGCCTTCGCCTGCGATCGAATGTGGTCGCGATCACCCAAGACAGAGACGCCGTCTCGGTGGAGACCACCGAAGGACAGCATCGAGCGCGGCGGGTCGTGGTTACCCTCCCGCCGATGGTTCTGAGGGACATCCGATTCCTCCCGGAACTGCCGCAGGATCGATCACTGGCACTCAGGGCGTTCACACTCGGACGCGTCATCAAGACCGTTGTCGAGTTCCCGGAACCGTGGTGGCGCGAACTGGGCCTGTCTGGCGAGATCAGCGACCCGGGAGGGCGGTTCTGTGCAACTGTCGACGGCTCGACGCCAAACTCGAAGCGCGGCGTGCTCGTCGCCTTCACGACCTCACGAGCCGCCGAAGAAGACGCGAGCACTTCCGCCCAGAAGCGTGCGTCAGACCTTGTTCAGTGGCTCACGAAGATCAGCGGAGTGACCGTGCCCGAAGCGCTTGACGCGCACTCGATGGACTGGTTCGCCGAGCCCTTCACCTTGGGGGGCTATGCGTCTCGGCGCGGGCTCGGCGCATGGTCCTCCTCGGACAACCTGTTCGCTCCGCTCGACCGAATTCACTTCGCAGGAACAGAGACGGCGGCCGAGTGGCGGTCGTTCATGGAGGGGGCACTCCAATCGGCAGAACGAGCGGCAGCGGAAGTCTTGGCCTCACGCGACTTCACCGCGCGATCCTGAGTTGCACGAAACCTCGAAGCGGCGGTCGCGACACGCTCCTGCACCGGCTGGGTTTCCCTCAACGATAACGTCCGAATCTTGCGACCCGAGGCGACCCAAAGTGAGCGGGGCATACACCAGCACCTACCCCGGAATCGGCCGGGGGTACGCTCCATCGGCAGCCTCTTCCCCGCCACACCTTGCACACCCGCTTGCACACGCGCTTGCACCTGGTCGCCGAGTATCGAGCACGAGTACGCATCGGTTGGAAGCCGACTGAAGCGCTCAACTCATTGAAGGGGCACAAGGTTGATCCGCGGCGCAATGTCCCGTTGATAGTCGGGCTCGTCAATCTGCACGACCGTCCAGTCGGGCATCAGGACAAAGCGGCAGGCGGGCAGGTCGTGGTTGATCCTCTCTTCGATGCCGCCCCACCTCTCGCCTTTACGCACCGCCCGACAAGGCACCGTCTGCACCACCAGCGGCAGGTCCGTGTCGCCCGCGTGAATCGGGACTGCACGCGAGAGCTGCTTCAGCGCCTGTCCACTGAGAAATCCAGAGCTCAAGACAGCGTCGAGCGAGCTCGGCGCGGCACCGGTGTCTCGCTGCATCTGTCGCGCCGCCTGCCCGATCGATTCGACCTCGCTACGCACACTCGCACGCACCGCCGACTGCCGCATCGGCTGGAAGAGCCAAACAAGGCAGAGCGTCAGCAGCACAAGAATGATCACCGCTGGAATCGACCACACGACGATGCGGCGGGCTCGTTGTGCGTGTCCAGCATCCTGTGATGCGGTTACCTGCTGCGGTGCACCTTCCATCGGTTGATTGTTGTCCCACCGCCCCCTGAGCGTTCGCCCACAACCACCCCTGCCCGGTGTTGGCATTGACGACTGGTTCGGCCCGAAGGCCGCTCGTAGGTAAACGTGGCGGGTTGCGGGCGGCCCTGACCCGCCCCCGCACGCCGCGCCAGAACTCGAGAAACCCGCGACGAATGCCAACGAATAACCGCCGGTGTCATCGCCCGTGGGGGGGTGACATCGGCGGCAGACAAAGCGGGCGAGGAGGATCGAACTCCCGACATTCAGCTTGGGAACGCCCGGGCTGCCGATCGGAATCCCCGTGAATTTGGCCACTTCCGACGCACGCCGCGTTCGCTTGCACACGGGCTTGCACAAGCCCGCGCATGATCGGAAATCCCGCTCCCGCGCCCGCCCCGCCACGTTCGCCCACGGGCGGGCGGGGCACGCGCTGGCCCCGACGCCGGACTTGGCCCAACGGCCGCACGTCGGCCCAACGTGGCGGGACGAGGGCGGCGTCTACACGTCTACGCATACAGAATCCGCAACGATGCCGCCGTGGGCGGGGATTCTGTAGACGTAGACGCCCCCCGGGGCCGGGCGTAGGTACTTGGCGGGGGACGGTCGAACGCGATGCCCGCGGGAACAGCCGCGGGTATCGACAGACTTTGTTTTGGATGTCCGGGTGCCGTCCCAAGGCCGGGGAAGGTACGCCCCAGCGCCAGGAACGCCACGTGGGCGATCGTGGGCCAACGGGTGGCCAACAGGCGCCCCCGTCCGCACTGGCCCGACGTGCGCCCGCCCTTCAGCGCGGATTCGCTCTTCCCGCACCGATGCGGACATCCCCCGCGAGGGCGAGTCGCTGAAGTGGCAGGGCCTGACCATCGAAGTCATCGACATGGACGGCCCGCGCGTGGACAAACTGCTCGTCACGAGGGCGTGACGAGCAGTCTGCGACAGCCGCGTGTCGTGACAGGCCCGGTTCAGCTCTTGAGATCAAAGCTGCCGAGGCTGGTGCCGCCCTTGTCGTCCTCGATCTCGACCCAGAGCTTGCTGCCCGCGGGCATCGGGTTCGGGATCTCGGCGTGGACGTGCCAGCGGTTGGGGTCCTTGGGGTCCTCAATCTCGGCCTTGGCCTTGACCGAGCCCTTGGCGTCCTGAGTGCCGATCCAGAATCGCACGGCGACAGCCTTGGCGGTCGCGCCGGCGGCCGGTGTGACCGTCACGTCGATGGGCGCGTCCTTGCCAGCGACGATCTGGCCTTGGTCGCGGGTGGCCTTCGCCGAGAAGGAACCGATGGTCTGCTCGCCCAGCGCGATGACCGGGCCGCCGTGCCCAGCCTTGGGAGCGGCATGCTCGCCGTTGGGGCCGTGGTCATGGCCGTGGTCGTCGGCTTTCGGCGCTGTGGACGATCCCGCGGCGGGCTTCTTGTCCTCGCAGCCCGTGAGCGTGCTCACAGCAGCGAGGGGGGCGAGCGAAAGGGCGGCGATCAACATCAGGTTCGGACGCATGGGGACTCCTTTTCAAAGGGTATGCGATTGACGACGGATACGGCGGTTCCAGTGGTCGCGCGCGACCGATCAGGACGTGCGACGTTTGAACGCCCGGGACACGCGCCCGAGCAGAGAGAGACCGAGGGAATCGTTCTTGTCGCCGGAGGGTGCCGACGCCCCGACGCGGTGCACAAGCGCGTAGCCCGCGGGCACAACGATGAGGTTCAGGAACGTGGACGTGAGCAGCCCGCCCAGCACGACCACCGCGAGCGGCGCGAGCAGTTCGCTGCCGGGCTTGCCCGAGGCGAGCGCGAGGGGGAGCAGGCCGAGGGCCGCGGAGAGCGCGGTCATCAGGATGGGGACCAGGCGTTCCATCGAGCCCTGGATGATCGCCTCGCCGATGGGCTTCTTGTCGATCTCGATGAGGTGGCGGTAGTGATTCACCAGCAGGATGCCATTGCGCACGGCGATGCCGAAGAGCGTGATGAACCCGACGAGACTGGCGATGGAGAGGACCGGTGCGAGGTACATGGATGATCCCAACCCGAAGAGGGCGAGCGCGTTCCTCACGAGACCCGCGTGCAGGAGCGAGTCGGTGATGAAGATCGCGGCGACGCCGCCGATGGTCGCCAGAGGCAGGTTGATCATCACCAGCATCGCGACCTTGAACGATCCGGTCGAGAGCTGGAGGATGAGGAGCATGACGAGGGTGATCGCGGCGCCCGCGATGAGCAGGGTGCGTGACGCGGACTGCTGGGCCTCGAACTGCCCGCCGAACTCGACGACGTAGCCCTCGCGGTGGACGATCGGTTCGACGCGGGCCTTGACCTGGGCGACCAGGCCGCCGAGGTTGTAGCCGTCGGCGACGTTGCACGAGATCACGGCCTTGCGTTGCGCGTTCTCGCGGGCGATGATGTTGGGCGTCTTCTCAGGGCCGATGTCGGCCACGTCGCGGAGGCGCACGGTCGGGCCGGGCTTGCCGTACTCCGCCGTGCCCCGCAGCATGAGGTCCTGGACCTGGTCGGTGCGTTCGCGCTCGGAGGCGTCGAGGCGGACCACCATCGCGTAGCGACGGACGCCCTGGTTGACCTCGGCGACATGCTCGCCATACAGGGCCATCTGGACCTGCTCGGCGGCGTCGGCGGGAGTCAGGCCCGCGGCGGCGAGGTCCTGATGACGATACCGGATCGGCAGACTCGTGATGAGCACTTCGCGATTCGCCGTCACGTCGCGCGCGCCGGGAATGGCCCGGAGTTCGCCCTCGATCTGCCTGGCGAGCCTGCGGAGCGTGCCGAGGTCTTCGCCGTAGACGTTGATGGCAATCGCGGCGGGCGTTCCCGAGAGGATGTGCGAGAGGCGATGCTCGATGGGCTGGCCGATCTGGACGGTCACGCCCGGTACCGCCTGCGCGATGGCGGCGATCTCCCGGCGGATCGCGGCCTTGTCGCCGCCGGCGTCGATCAGGATGTCCAGTTCGCTGTTGCTGACCGGCTCGGCGTGTTCATCGCGTTCGGCGCGTCCCGTGCGGCGCGTCACGCTCTTCACGCCCTCGATCGTGATCAGCCGGGCCTCGATCGCGCGTGCGGATCGGTCGCTCTCGGCCAGCGACGTGCCCGGGGGCGAGGAGACAAAGACCGTGAACGAGCCCTCATTAAACTCAGGCAGGAACGACGTGCCGAACGTGCGGGCGAGAAGCAGCGACAGGCACGTCGCCGCCAACGCCCCACCCAGCACGAACTTCCGATGGTTCAGCGACCAGCGCAGCGAGGGCTCGTAGCGCCGCTTGAGCCAGCGGACCAGGAAGCCGTCGTTCCGCGAGTGCCCGTTGGCATGGGCCGCTTCGCCCGGCGACATGCCGTTGCGTGCCTTGGGCTTGAGGAGGTACTTGCACATCGCCGGCGTGACCGTGAGCGCAACCACGAGGGACGCCATGATCGAGACAATGTAGGTGACGGCCAGCGGCTTGAAGAACCGCCCTTCGAGGCCTTCGAGGAACATCAGGGGCAGGAAGACGATGCAGATCAGGATGGACGCGAACACCACGGACGAGCGGATCTCGTTGCTGGCGTCGAAGATCACGGGCACGAATCCCCGCTGCTGATCCGGGGGGAGCAGGGCGTTCTCGCCCAGGCGGCGGTGCACGTTCTCCACGTCGATGATCGCGTCGTCGACCAGTTCGCCGATGGCGACCGCCAGCCCGCCGAGGGTCATGACGTTGAGCGTGAGCCCGAACCCGTCGAGCGTGAGCAGGGCCGCGGCGAGCGAGAGCGGGAGCGCGGTGAGCGTGATGATCGTGGTCCGCACGTTCAGCAGGAACAGGACGAGGATCACGCCGACGATGACGGTCGCCTCCACCAGCACCTTGACAACGTTGTTGACCGACCGCTGGATGAAGTGGCTCTGGCGGAAGACTTCCTTGTTGATGAAGATCCCCTTGGGGGCGGACTTCTCGATCTGCACGAGCGCCGCGTCAATGGCCTGGGTGAGTTCGAGCGTGTTGGTCCCGGGCGACTTCTGGATCGTCAGCACCACCGCAGGCACCCCCTGGTTGGCCGCCGTGCCGCGCTTGGGCGCGCCCCCGAGCGTCACGTCGGCGACCTCGCCGATGGTGATCGGCAAGCCGTCCTTCATCGTGACCATCGTCGAGGCGATGTCGCGCACGCTCGTGACGCGGGCGGCCTGGCGCATGGGGAGTTCCGCGCGGTCCACGTCGCTCAGGTACCCCGCGCTCGCCGTGCTGTGGGCCTTGCGGGCGGCGTCGACCACGTCCGGCACCGTCAGGCCGTAGAGCGCGAGCCGGTCCTGCCGAACGTTGACCTGGTACTCCGGCAACTCGCCGCCGATGGCCGACACCTGCGAGATGCCGGGGATCGCCAGAAGTTTGCTGCGCAGGTCGAACTCCGCGTACGCGCGAAGGTCCAGGTCGCTCACGCTCTTGTCCGGCGACGACACCGCCAGCAGCATGATCTCCCCCGTGATCGACGTGATCGGCGTCATCACCGGCTCCACGCCCGGCGGCAGGCTCCCCTTCGCGCCCGCCATCTTCTCACCGACCAGTTGCCGGGCGCGGTAGATCTCGGTGCCCCAGTCGAACTCGACCCACACCAAGGACAGCGAGATCGCCGACGCCGAACGCACCCGCCGCACCCCCGGGAGCCCGTTCACGGCCGATTCCAGCGGGAACGTGACGTACTGCTCCACCTCGTCCGCCGCCAGCCCGCCCGCCTCGGTCAGAATGACCACGGTGGGCGCGTTGAGCTCGGGGAACACGTCCACCGACATCTTCGGCAGCCGCGCGATGGTGTAGACCAGCAACGCCGCGGCGACGAGAATCACCAGCGCGGAGTGCTTCAGCGAGAATGCGATCAGGTGCTTGAGCATGATGTGTCCTGCGGCCTTGGTTTACTCGTCGCCTTCGTGGAACGTCCCGTCGGGGTGGAAGTGGCCGCCCTTGGTGATGCTCCCGCTGGTCGCGACCATGAGTTGGTAGACGCCGTCGAGGACGATTTCGTTGCCCTCGGCGACGCCGCTCTTGATGACCACCCAGCGCCCGTCGTCGAGGCCCAGGTCCGCCTCCATGCGGATGGCCTTGTTCGGGTCGGCGGGGTCGCGCCGGAAGATGATCGCGGCGGTGCCGTCGCGGGCGACGCACTTGAGCGGGATGGCGAGTTCTTCTCGGCCATCGCCGCTCGTGACCACTTCGAGAAACGCCGACACGCCCGCCTTGGCCCACGCGGGCGCGGACGTCCCGGCGGCGGGAGACAGAACCAGCTCGAGCGTGCGACGCTCGGCGTCGGCGGTCGGCGCGAGCGTGAGCGTGCCGGCGAATCGCGGCGCGCCGTCACCCGAGTCGGTCCCCTTCATGGCCTGCGCCGCGACCACGCTGGCCGGCTGTCCATTGGCCAGACGCGGGAGGTCGCTCTGGAGGCCGACAGCCCGGAACCGAACCTGGTCCGGCTGCACGGTCGAGAGGACGTGGGCGTGCTGGTCGATCACGCCGCCGGAAACGACGCTGACCGTCTCGACCACGCCGGGTGTCAGGGCGCGAACCTCGATCCAGTTGATCGTGCGCCAGCGGGGCGTGCTCGCATCGCTGGGCGATGCCGAGCGGAGGTCGGCGGCGCTCACGCCCACCAGCGTCGCGGCCGCTTCATACAGGAACGCCAGGCGGGAGGTCGCGGCGTCAAACTGCGCCGCGGTCTCGCTCTTGCGGGCGATCAGTTCCGCCTCCTTCTCCAGCGTCTCCGCGAGTTCCGAGCGAGACGACGCGAGCGAGGCCTTGGCCTGCGCGACCTCGTCGCCCCGGGCCCCGCCGGCGGCCTGAAGTTGCCCGAGCGTCGCAACTCGCGCGGTCCAGAGATCAACGGCCTTCTGAATCTCGGTGTGGTGATTCTCGTGGGCAGCCAGCAACGGCGCGATGCTGTCGACCCCCGCTTGGGCTCGCCTCACCGACGCCTCCGCGTCGGCGAGCTCCTTCTGCATCTCGCGCCAGCGCGGCGAGTCGAGGCGGTACAGCGGCATGCCCGCCGTGACAGGCTGATACTGCTGCACAAGCAGTTCCACCGTGCCCGAGGCGGCGGCTCTGTACTCACGCTTCGCCGTCGGGAGCAGCTCGAAGCGCCCGGGAACGCGGAGGGTTCGGGCGACGTTGCGACTCTCCACCCTGGCGAAGGTGATGCCCAGGTTCTGACGCACCGATGCGTTGATATCGACGCGGTTGGTCGGTGCCGGAGCGGCATCGCCGGCCTTTGAGCCTGGCGCGTCGTTCGCCTTCTGCTCGCATCCGTACGGCGCGAGCGCGAGCAGGACAGGCAGAGTCAGTCGGGCGATTCGGTGTCGCGTGTGGGGGGTTCTCATGGTCGGTGTCCTTCAGCGCTGCGTCGAGGAGTGGTGTGGCGCGGTCGTCGGCAATGCGGGGGCGGTTGGTTGAGCGGGCTTGGGAATCGGCGGACCGATGAGTTCATCGAGTCGCACGGCCCCGATCGACTCGGCCGCCTTCGCTTCAAGTAGCCGGACCTTCGCGGCGTACTGGGTCTTGATCGATTCGAGCAGGAGCAGGGGATCGACCCGTCCGAGCGTGGCGACACGGCGGACATCCGCTTCCTGCTCGTCCGCCAGCGGCACGACGCTCGACTCGACGAGCTCACGCTGGGCTTTGCCCGCCTCGAAGCGCGTCAGGGCGATGGCGAGCCTCGAGGCAAGGTGCTCGTAGGTCGCCTCGAAACGGCCGCGGGCCACCTCACGCTGGGCGGTTGCCTGCGCGACGCCCTGCCGATTGCGGTTCCACAGCGGGATCGGCAGCGAGAGCCCGAGCACCACACGATTGTCGCCCTGGTCTGTCCCGTAGCCGGGGCCGATGGTCAGGTCCGGGTACTGCTTGCGGACCTCGGCGCGCAGCGACTGTTCCGCGACTTCGTACTCGGCACGCACGGCGGCGAGTTCCGGATTCGAGGAGTCCAGCAGCGGGCGGAGTTCGTCGGCGCTGGTCGTTCGCGCCGCGAATGTCACGGTCGGTACCAGCGTGATCGAAGTCTCCGGTGCAAGGCCGAGCATCGCCCGCAGTTGCAGTTCGAGCTCCTTCACCGTGGCGGTCGTCGCGATCAGGTCGGCCTCACGTCCGGCGAGCTCGACGCGGAACAGGCGTGCATCGATCCGGGTCATCGAGCCCGCTTGCTCCTGCCGGTCGGCGAGCGACGCGACATCTCGCAGTCGTGCGATGAGTTCTTCGGCGACCGCGGCTCGCACCCGTGCGGCCGACCACTCGACCCACAACTCTCGCAGTGCAGACCGGGTGGCCCATTCCTTAGCCGCCACGCGATCAAGTTCGGCAGCGAACTCGGCGCCTGCCCGGGCTTTCTCGGCTTCCAGCCTCCCCGAGATCGGGATCGTGATGCCGATGGTCGAGCCGGCCACCCACGGGTTCGCTCCGCCCGCGCCGGACACGATGCGTTCCAGGTCGACGCCAAGCACGGGGTCCTGCCACAGGCCGGCATGGGCCGCGGTCGCCCGCGTCACATTGGCTTCCAGGCGTGCCCGCCGCAGGTCCGGGTTGAATACCAGCACAACGGCCTCGGCCTCTGCGAGCGAAAGTCCATCCGTCGGGTTGAACCCTCCGGCCTGCGAGCCACCCTCGGCCCGGTCAAGCGCTGCCGCAAACTCGCGGACCGACGGGTCCCCCGGCGACCGGGTGAGCCAGGCGGACCGGGTCGCGTCCAGATCCAGCGGCTTTCGCTCGTAGGTCTGGCAGCCGGTCAGACCTGGCACCGTGCCCGCCAACAGCACCGTCCAGACGGCGGCAGACGGATAGGCGGACAGACTTCGGATGCCGAACCACATTCGCGGAACGGTGAAGGAGACTGTTTTCAAGGTTGATCCCTGCTGCAGATCACGCCCAGATCGAGACGGTGGGGCGAAGGTTGACGTACCAACACACAGAGGCATCGGTCGCCGGAGCGGCGTGCTACGGATGCGCGACTATGGAGGTTGGTGCAAACCTAGATCAGCAGGGCGTTGCTCGTCCGAACGAGCCGCTGGCCGGCGGAAAGCGCCGACAGATGCAGTGGGCCTCTGGCCATCGACCCACCTGGCGACCCTTCGTCCTGCTCGCCATGCGGCCGAGCCCAGCACCACGCGAGCGCGGAGCAGAGAACTTGTGCCGTCTGAAGCGTCTGCGACAGGTAGATCCCCCGAGTAACGAGTTGCTCGTGGTCGGGGATCGTGATGACCAGCCCAGTCGGGTCTTCAGCCGGCGCGGGGAAGTCCGGGTCCTCCAACGGTTCGGCGGGAACTTCGCCGGAGTTCGGATGGCCGTCGTGACCAGCATGCTCACCATCACAGGTCGCGATGCCCAAGGCATGCGCAAGGCGATGCTGATCGGCAGACTGGCGCGCTTCTTCGATCGACGACGATGCGTGCAGGTGGGCATCATGCCCATCGTGGGCATGAGCCAGGAAGGTTGTGCCGCCAAATACCCCCAGAACCAGGATCGGGATCAGCACCGCCGCGAGCACGCAACGAGCCCACCGCGACCGAATAGCTCGGTCCAAGGGTGAGCGGCGTCGGGCGGATGGGCGGTTCGGCATCGACAGAAATAGTATCGGCCTGGGATCAACCCGTCCATGACCGTATCCGAGCCTCGTTTGGAGAGATTCCCGATCAAGGTCGAGTCTGTCACGGCCTCGCCTTGAGCTCGCGACGCGAGGCTTGACTGACGACACATCGAACTGCATGCCGTCGGATCGGGGGACAGCCTTCATCGGCGGGCTTGAAGCGCTGGTAGCGTTGACCTTTCCCCCTGAACACAGTCCAGGCGGAGTTTTAGACTTCGGCCTGGATCAGGAGGTTCAAGGCCATGGGCAGGAAGCGTCATTCGGCGGAGGAAGTGATCCACAAGCTGCGGCAGGCGGACGTGGAGCTCGGCAAGGGCAGCACGGTCGCGGGCGTGTGCAAGCTGCTGGGCGTGACGGAGCAGACGTACTTCCGGTGGCGGAAGGAGTACGGCGGGCTCAAGGTGGACCAGGCCAGACGGTTCAAGGAGCTCGAGCAGGAGAACGCGCGACTCAAGCGGCTGCTGGCCGATGCGGAGCTGGACAAGGCGATCCTGCGGGAGGCGGCCCGCCCAAACTTCTGAGTCCGGCACGCCGGCGCATCGCCGTCGAGCATGTCCAGACCGAACTGGGCGTGAGCGAGCGACGCGCGTGCAGGGTGCTGGGCCAAGCGCGAGCGGTGCAGCGGCACACGCCTGTGAAGCGGGACGACGAGGATCGGCTGACGGGCCGGATCGTGGAACTGGCGGCGGTGTACGGGCGGTACGGCACGCCGCGGATCACGGCGATGCGCCCATCCCGGCTCCCTTCGAGCACTCTCCGTGCACTCCGGGAAATCTACACCGCCCGACCGCGCTGCGCCACCCTGACACGCGCCGAACGCGCTAGGCGTGAAGTGGAACCGCTCTAATCCGTATCTTCGACCGCGACCTCGTCTTCGCCGGGCTGGCCCGCATCGAGGAACGCGGCGGCAAGGAAGTCGTCGTCAAGACCGACGACCGCGGCCGCACCATCGACGTTCACGCCCTGCGGCACACCTTCGGCACGCACCTCTCCAAGGCGGGCGTTCCGCTGCGGACGGCACAGGCCGCGATGCGGCACAGCGACCCGAGCCTGACGGCCAACGTCTACACCGACCCCAAACTCCTCGACGTGGCCGGAGCGGTAGCGAGCCTGCCGGACCTGCCGCTGGCGGCGGTCGGCGGGCCAGCGGAGGCGGTGGCCGGTCGCTGAGATCGATGCACCGCACCAGCATCACCGCTTCATGCATCTTCGCGTCGCGATGCTCCGCCTTCCTCAGTCTTGGCGATCACTGTGGCAAGGGCTTGGAGCCACTCTGTAGACTTCGGCATCAGGTCGGCCAGCGACACTTCACGCTGATTCACGAACACGCGCGTCCACGCCTTGCCTTCCTTGAAGTTCTCCCTGACTTTCGCGCCGGGAACGAGTGCCGCGACGGCGTTCACGTACTCCATCCCGATCTTCTGGTCGATGCCGCTCTTGCGGTAGTTGTGCAGGACGAATCGAAGATCTACAACACCACCTTCCGCGTAGATGGACGCGAAAGAGAACCGCCTGCCGGTGTTCGGTTCGTACCAGAAGAGCGATAGGCTGGTTCCGCGTGCCTCCGGCTCGATCCCGACCTTCTCGCACTCTCGAAGGAAACCGCGGAACTGTTCGATGACCGGCTCGCCCAACGACTCGGAGATAGTCTCGAACATCGCTTCTTCGGTAAGCCGCCGGCGCTTGCCGCCATCGTCGCCGTAGACCACCTCTGGTAGCTTGACGGTGACATCCTTCGGAGCAAGCGGAGCACGAAGCTCGACGACAGCCCGCACGATCTCTCGGGTCCGAGCCAGCACCCGGGGCTGCGCCACCATCGCCTTGTCCGCCATCCCGGTCTTGAACAGGGCTATCTCCAACAGCGCAAAGGTAAATCCAAGCGCCGGCGCGGCGGCGAGTGTGTCAGCGAGTTGCTCCACGCCGTGCTGAATGCCGTCGCCCGCCACCAGCAACAGGAAGCGCCCCTGCGCGAGATTCTTTGTCACCGAGTCGATGAAGCGGGCTTCGTCGAAGTCCGGATGGTCGCGCACCAATGGCAGAATCGGATCGTCGTCCCCTTCAATCGGCGTGCTGGGGCCGGTCGGTCGTCCATCGTCAATTCTGCGCTTGAGGCGCACGGCATAGCAGAAATCCTGATACGTCCAACCGGACATGGCGGACGCGTAGTCGAGGATCTGGGCCACGACTTCCCGTCTGGCCTCGGGATTGCGGAAGAGCTTCGTCTCGACGAGCGTGATGTACCCGCGCGGATTCACATAGACCACATCCACGGGCCCGGCCTCCGTGGGCAGTTCGCGCGCAACCGGGACTAGGGGGCCGAAGACCTCTTCGACCTCGTCGATCGGGATGAGCGACGGATTCTTGAACAGCAGGTCTTGGAACCACCCCTCCCGAATCGAGCGATCATCGAAGACGACTCGCTCCAGGGGCGTCGCTCCCAGGGTGCTCACGAGATGGGGCGTGCAGAACTGGCGGCCGTGCATGGGGAAATCCTAAGCCGGGAGCCCTCTCCCGCCACACCTTGCACAACCGCTTGCACACGCGCTTGCACAAGCGAGCGTCCGCCCAGGTCGTTCCCTGTCATCGTCCGGCTGTTGGCCCCGATCCGGCCGCTCCCGCCCGCCCCGCCGGAACTCGCGGAATCTGCGGGGTTTGTCAACGAAAAGCCGCCGGTGTCATCGTGTGACATCGGCGGCAGACAAAGCGGGCGACCGGGATCGAACCGGCGACATTCAGCTTGGGAAGCTGAGGCTTCATGCGCTGACGGCGTGGGCGAGGAGGCGAGCTGGGAGCGGGGCGTCGCCGGCGGCGTGAGACCAGGCGGAGGCGGCGAGTTCTCGGAGCACGTCGCGGATGGTGGCGGCGTAGTGCGCGTCGATCGACGAGTGTGCGAGCTGCAGGGTGGCGAGGTCATCGGCGGCGTCGGCGGCGGCGCAGAGCCTGCCGGCGAGGCGTGCGTGTGCGAGGTCGCGTGCGGAGGGAGCGAGGATCGCGCGGAAGTGGTCTTGCGGACGCGGCTGCGCGCTGATTGGTGGTCTTTCGTGCGGCACGGCTTGATTCTTGCAGGTCGCGGGGGTTGGGTGGAAGAGGGTGCGTGATGCCGAGCGGCTGCAAGCGGAAGGGACGTGACGGGCGGAAGACGTGTCGGTGCGGGAACACGTGGGGCGTGGGCGGGCCCTGGACGTGGCTGAGCGAGCAGGAGCAGCGTGAGGCGTGGAAGCGACGGCGCGCGGGGAACGGTCGGTTTATCAGCGGCGGCGGGGCGAAGTTGGCGCGTGGTCGCGGGCGTCGGGTGTGGTGAGTGGGGAAGGCGGCGGGTGAGGTGGGAAGCGGGCGCGGGCTGTGGAAGGGGGCTTTGGGCGGCACGCTGGGAAGGGGGTCGCGTTGTTCGCGCGGCTGTGCGAGCGAGCCCGCGAGCGAGCGTGGCGAGCGCAGCGAGCAGGGCGGGGCGACGCCCGCACGGAGGGACGCCGGGCGGAGCCCCGCCCGGCCCGCCGCGCGAGACGGCGCGGCGGCGCGAGAGGCGAGGACGCGGCGGAACGGAGAGAGCGGCGCCGGGGCGGTCCTGCTCTTCCGCCCGCGTGCCCCTCGCGGCCGCCAGCGCACCCGCGGAGCGGGCCGCCGAGGCCGCCGCAAGCGGCCCGGCGGGCTGGCGGGCGCCCGGAGCCGCGGCAGGACGCCGCGGCGAGGCACCGCCCCGCCGCGCCCCTGCGGCGGGGGGAGAGCGGAGCCGGAGGCCGTGGCGAGTCGCAGGGCAGAGCTGGTTGAGTGAGAGCAGCACGAAGCCCGGCCGCCCGAGCCGCCCCGGGGCGAGCGGAGCGAGCCGCGCGGGCGGCGCTGGACGGCGACGCGGGGGGGCGGGCGGGCCGCCGCGGAGCAAGGCACGTGACGGGCGGCGGCGGAGCCGAGCGGAGCGAGGCGACGGCGAGCGAGGCGAAGCCGAGCGACCCGCCCGGCGCGTGCCTTGGGGCTCAGGCCGCGGCGGCAACGAGGGCGAGCGAGCCGCGGGGGGCCCCGCGGCGAGAGAGCCCGGGCCAGGAAGGGGCGAGCGGAGCGCAGCGGAGCGAGAGCCCGCAACGGGCGTGACGCGAGGCCGCGAGCGGCACGCAGCGGGGCGGGGGCCCCCGCGTCCGTTGCGTGGCGACCCGCCGCCCGCGGGGGGGGCCGCGGGCGGCACCGCTTCGGAGGCCGAGCGGGAACGAATCGAGGGGAGGGCGTTCATCGATCGGGTGCGTCCTGGTCCAAGCGGAGGGCGTGCTCTTCGATGGCGGCGATGACGTCGGCGAGCTTGGGGTAGATGTACCTGGTGCTGGTGAAGGTGCCGACGTGTTTGGAGAGGTCGCTGCGGCTGATCCGTGCGCCCCACTTGAGGCCGACGCGGAAGATGCTGACGCGGAGAGCGGGTCTTCGGCGTTTGGGGTTGTTGATCACGTGGGGGCTCCATCGAGGGTGAGCGGTGCGGGCTGTTCGCGGAGTCGAGCGAGGACGAAGCCGGCGACGTTCTTGAGGCGGTGTCGGCTTCGGCGGGCGTCGTGGAGAACCTGGCACCAGCGAGGCCATGCTGGGCGGAGTCGAGCGAGGGCGAGAGCGGCGTCGTGGTCGAGCCAGGGCTGTTCGGACGGGAGCCAATCGGGGCGGCGTTGGATGATGTCGAGGATTTGGGCGAGCGGGACGTCGTCAGCAGCATCAGCAGCAGCACGCGCTTCCTGCTGCTGCTGCTGAGAGGAACCTGAACCTGGAATGTCGCTGCGCCGGCGCGGCGTTGGATGCTGCGCCGGCGCGGGGACGTCGCTGCGTGGGCGCGGCGACGGTTGCTGCATGGGCGCGGCGACGGTCGCTGCATGGGCGCGGCGTTGGGAGATGACGTACCGGGATCGTCGGGTGCCCTTGCCCGGGCGGTAGTCGATGATGTCGGCGAGTTCCTCGAGGGCGCGAACGATGGTGGCGCGGTGGACGTTGAGGCGTGAGGCGAGGGAGGCCTGGGAGGTGTGGGCGGTCCAGCCGTCATCTTCGGGCCAGGCGTCGGCGACGAGGTGTGCGAGGACGGCGTGTGATGTGGGGGAGAGCCCGCGGGTGCTGGCGTGGTTGAGGGCGTCGAGGAGCAGGCGAGCCTTGGCGATCGCGGGCGACGTGGGCGCTGAGGTCGAGTTCATTGGAGGCCCTCCGTGGCGCGGCGGGCGATGTCGAAGGCGTGGGACTCGCTGGCGTCGATGGGCGCGTAGATCTCGGTGGTGGTGGCGTGGGCGTGCCCGAGGAGTGCTTGAGCGGCGTCGAGCCCGTGGGATCTTCGGACGCGGCGGGCGACGGTTCGGCGGATGTCGTAGAGCTGTGCGTCGGGCCTGGCGGCGCGGCGTCGTGCTCTGCACCAGGCTTGCTCGAGGGCGTTCATGGTGGCATCGCCGGCACGTGTGCGGAAGAGCGCGTCAGCCGGGAGGAAGGGACGCCAGTGGCGTTCGACGATGCGGACGGCGGCGGGCGAGAGCGGGATGACGCGGTGCTTGCCCTTGTGGGCGGTCTTGTGTTGCAGCGGCGTGATGCGTGGTCGGGCGTCGAGGTGGATCTCGGCGTTGGAACACTCGACGATCTCGCTGGGCCTGGCGGCGGTCAGCGAGAGGAGATGAATGACATCGCGGGACCAGGCGGGCATGTGTGCGGCGATGGCGGCGACGTCGGCGGGCTCGAGGTCGCGGCGGCGTGGTGCTTCCTTCGCGGGGGAGCGGAAGGGCTGCAGGGGGCGGACCAGGCGGAGCTCGTGGTCGACGTGGATGGGGAGGTGTTCGAGGTCGGCGGACCAGCGGACGAAGCGGCGGAGTTTGCCCAGGCAGGCGTTGACGTAGGAGCGTGCGAGGCCTTCGGCGGCGAGTTGATCGAGCCACGCGCGGACCTGGTGGCGGTTGATGCGTGCGGGCGAGGAGTGCTCGCCGGCGAAGCGTGCGAAGCGATCGAGGACGGCGCGGATGTTGAGGTGCTCGCGTGTGGGATCGCCCGAGCGACGTCGGTAGTGTCGTTGGGCGTGGGCGAGGTACAGCGCGCGAAGGTCGCTCAGTGTGAGCGACGTCGAGGACGTGGAGTCCATGGTCGAGGCTCTGGCGGCCCTACCTGTCGCGCGGGCGTCGGGCCTGGTCGCTCGCGTGGTCGGGTGGATGAGTCCCGACGTGCGGAGGGTATCGGCAGGCGGGCGAAGGCCGCAAGAGGCGCGGGCGCGGGTGGTGTGGAAACCTCGTGGATGAGTGGTGGACGTGAGAACGCCCTCGGTTCATCAGGCCGAGGGCGTTCTCGTTGCTCGTTCGGCTAGGTGGGCCGGGTGAGCGCACCCAACTTCGCGGCCAGAGTCCGCGAAGTCTAAAGCGGGCGACCGGGATCGAACCGGCGACATTCAGCTTGGGAAGCTGACGTTCTACCGCTGAACTACGCCCGCGGCTTCTCCATTATACCCCTCGCGTTCTCCCTCGCAAAGCCGCTCCACGCACGCACCCTTCGCGCAGGTCCTCACCCGCCGCATCGCGGCCGCGCCCACCCTACTTCCCCCCTCACACCCGCACCTCCTCCGGCGGCGGGCCGAACGATTCCCGCGTCCGCTTCACCACCCCGAACCACACCAGGCAGAACAGCGGCCACGCCACGCCCATCACCACCCCGAACAGCAGGCCACCCAACTGCCCCGCCGGCGAGTAACTCTTCGCGAACATGCTCTCGGGGTTCTCCCGAACCCACCGCTCCATCTCCCCCAGCCCCTGCCACTGCACCACCGTCATCGCCACGCTGCTCACCAGCCCCGTCACCGCGTACACCAGGTGCAGCAGCCTCGCCACCGGCCGGCGCAGCACGCACAGCCACCCCGCCACGATCAGCAGCACCGACACCCCGAGGCTCACCACCATCAGCCCCATCAGCGCAGGCCCGGGCTTCATCGTCGGCGGCAGTTCCCCCACGTCCCCCTGCCCCGCCAGCAACTGCGGCATCAGGAACAGCGACAGCGCCCCGCACCCGCCGCACACCAGCCCCAGCCCGCCCCAGCAGATCGAGATGATCCCCACCACCTTCGGCCAGCCCGGCACCGCCTGCACCTCGGCAACGTCCTCCGGCATCGTCGGCGGCTGATTCAGCGTGCTCATCGTGTCCCCCCAATCAACTCCACGCACCGCGTCCCCGCAACTACACCTGCCGCAGGAACCGCAGGTCGTTCTCGTACAGCAGGCGGATATCGGGAATCTTGTACTTGCTCATCGCCAGGCGCTCGACGCCGAACCCGAACGCGAACCCCGTCCACGCCTCGGCATCGACCCCGCACGACTCGAACACGTTCGGGTCCACCATCCCGCACCCGCCCAGTTCGATCCACCGCGCCGGCGCCCCGGGCGACAGGCTCACGAAGATCTCGAACTGCGCCGAAGGCTCCGTGAACGGGTAGAACGTCGGCGTGAACCGGATCTTCGCCTCGGGCCCGAAGTACGCCCGGCAGAACTGGAACAGCGTCGTCGTCAGGTCCGCCATGCTCAGCCCGCGATCCACCGCGAGCCCTTCGATCTGGTGGAACATGAACGAGTGCGTCGCGTCTACCGTGTCGGGGCGGTACACCCGCCCGGGCGAGATGATCCGGATCGGCCCGTCCAGTTTCCCCCCGCCCCGGCGCACCGCCTCCTCCATCACCCGCACCTGCACCGTGCTCGTCTGCGACCGCAGCATCCGCGGCGTCGCGTGCGTCCGCGGATCATCCACGTAGAAGTTGTCCGCCGGGTCGCGCGCGGGGTGCCCGGGCGGGATGTTCAACTTCACGAAGTTGTGCGCGTCGTCCTCGAGTTCCGGGCCTTCCGCCACCTCGAACCCCATCCGCCCGAACACCTCCACCAACTCCTCACGCACGCGCGTGATCACGTGCCGGCGCCCCAGGTCGCGCGACTCGATCAGCCCCGGCTCGGTCACGTCCAGGCGCGGCCCGTCGTCCTTCGCAGGCGCCGACGCCTTCCGCTCGCCCAGCGCCGCCTCCAGGCGCGACCGCAGGTCGTTCAGCCGCTGCCCCACCGCGGGGCGCTGGTCCTTCGCCACGTCCTTCAGCCGCCCCAGCATCCCCTTCACCAGCCCGCTCGAGCCGAGGTAGCGCAGGCGCCACGCCTCGACCCCCGCGGCGTCGGCGGCCTCTCCCAGTTCACGCAGGGCGTCACGTTCAAGCGTCTCAATGTCGGCGATCACGCCCCGAGGGTAGCCGCCGCGCGGGCGCAAGAAAAAACCCCGCGGATGCGCATCCGCGGGGTCGAACCGATCACTCAGATTGTCGGACAGATCGTCGGGCTCAGTTGGTCTTCGAGCCGCACGACGCCTTGGCCGCGGAGCAGCCGGCCTTCTCGCCGCTCACCGCGCCCATGCTGCCGGCCTTCGCGCCGCAGGAGTCCTTCTTCGCGGAGCAGTCGGACTTCGCGCCCACCGCGCCCATGCTGCCGGCCTTCTCGCCGCAGGACGCCTTCGTCGAGCAGCCGGCCTTGTCCGAGCACGACTTCTTCGCGCCCACCGCGCCCATGCTGCCGGCCTTCTCGCCGCAGCCTTTCTCGCAGGACTTCTCGGCGCAGGACTTCGTGCCCACCGCGCCGGCGCTCCCCGAGGACTGCTTCGAGGCGCAGCCAACGACCGCGAGCAACGCCGCCACACCCACCAGCATCGCAAAACGCTTCATCGTGAAATCTCCTTGCAAGGTGTCACTCTCAAACACACGTGTCTGCGTGATACGCGGCGAACCTGAACAGGTTCATCCGCGGTCGGGGAAATAGTAGGCTATCAGCCCCGCGTGGACGCACCGCGGGCCCACACCCCCGCGAACCCCCGGGGAAGACCCCCGGAAACAGGGGTCAGCCCTGCGCCGAATCGCCCGCCGGCTTCTCGGACTTCTTCGTCTCACGCAACTTCTTGTAGAACGCCGTCCGCCGATCGGCCTGGCGCCGGCGGGTCGAGGGGTTGCCGCTGATCTCGGCCCCGTCCTCGGCCCCGACGAACTGGATCACGCACAGTTCCGTCCCGTCGCCGATGCGGTGCCGCCCGAGCTTCACGATCCGGGTGTACCCGCCGTTGCGCGACTCGAAGCGGGGCGCGATGCGCTCGAAGACGTGCTTCACGATCTTCGGGGCCTTGCGGAGGTCGCCGTAGCGGTTCCGCTCCACCTGGCTGCTCTCGGGCAGGTCGAAGAACTGCGACGCCTGGTCGCGGAGTTTCTGCACGTGCTCCTTCTCCGCCTCCGACGCGTTCTTGGGCAGGTACAGCCAATCGAACCCGAGGCGGTTCCCGCCCAGTTTCGCCGCCACGCGCCGACGCGCCGCCACGTCCAGACGCTTCGCCTCCTCGGGCGACCCGGCCTTCAGCCGCGCCTTCGCGTCGGTGATGATCTTCTCGACGAACGGCTGCACGGCCTTCGCCTTCGGGATCGTCGTGACAACCTGCCCGTGCTCGAAGAGCCCGGCGGCGATATTCCGCAGCATCGCCATGCGATGCGCACTCGTGCGACCAAGTCGATAACCCGCCCTGCCGTGCCGCATCGTCCACACTCCCGGAGAACGCCGCCCGAACCCGGGCACACGCTCCCCCAACCTGTCCTGCCCCGCGGGAACTGCTTCCCCGCGGGGCGAGTCTCCATTCTAGGCCTGCGCCCGGCGCACGCCCTTCCCTTCAGGCCCGCACAGCGGGCCCCAAACCGTCAGGCCGTAGGCACCTGCGGCGGGGTCACCGTGAACCCCTCCGGCAACTGCACGCCCAGGTCCAGCCCGATGTCCTGCAGCTTCCGCTTCACCTCGCGCAGGCTCGTCCGCCCGAACGACCGCAGCTTCAAGAGTTCGGCGTCCGTCTGGGTCACCAGTTGCCCGACGGTCTCGATCCGCGCCGACTCCAGGCAGTTGCTCGCCCGGACCGACAGGTCCAGCTCGCCGATGGGCATGCTGAGTTTGCGGATGAGTTCCTCGTCGACCGACGCCGCGGCCGCCGCCTCCTCGCTCACGCGCTCCTCGCCGATGTCGAAGTACTGCACGAACGGGTTGAGGTGCTTGCGGAAGATCTTGGCCGCCTCGACGAGCGCCATCTCGGGGGAGACGGTCCCGTTGGTCCAGATCTCGAGGGTCAACTTGTCGTAGTTCGTCCGCTGGCCGACGCGGGTCTCCTCGACCTTGTACCGGACGCGCTGCACGGGCGAGTAGATCGCGTCGAGGTGGATGACCCCGATCTCCTGCTCGTCGGCCCCGGCGTACTGCTCGCTGGCGGGCACATAGCCGCGCCCCTTGGCCACCGTGAGTTCCATCTCGAACTCGATGGGCTCGGTGAGCGTGGCGATGACCAGGTCCTTGTTCATGATCGTGATGGCGGTGTCGGCCTGGATCATGTCCGCCGTCACCTCGCCGGGCCCGCGGGCCGCCAGGCGCATGGTCTTGGGCTCGTCGCCCTCGAGCCGCACGATCAGGTTCTTGACGTTCAGGACGATGTCCGTCACGTCCTCCATCACGCCCTTGAGGGGGGAGAACTCGTGCTGCACGCCCTTGATCTTGATGAACGTGACCGCCGCTCCCTCGAGCGAACTCAGCAGCACCCGGCGCAGGCTGTTGCCCACCGTCGTGCCGAAGCCTCGCTCGAACGGCTCGACCACGAAGCGCCCGTAGGTCTCGCTCCGGAATCGAGGATCGCTCACCACCCGGGTGGGAAGTTCCATCCCGCGCCAGCGCACACGAGTCGTCATGGTCTCAGTTCCGTATCTCGGCAATGGTCCACGCAGAACCCGACGGCGCCGTGCACGGGGAACTCCGGCTCGCCGAGCCGCCGGGCCCCTTCTTCATTCCGCACGCCGTCACACCAACCAGACCCAGGACGGGAGAGCCCCGCCCGTTCGTTCCACTACACGCGACGACGCTTCTTCGGGCGACAGCCGTTGTGCGGCACCGGCGTGTGGTCCTCCACCGCCGTCACCCGCAGGCCCGCCGCCACCAGCCCGTTCACCGCCGACTCGCGCCCGGCGCCCGCGCCCTTGATCCGGATCTCCACCTCCGACAGGCCCATCTTCCGGGCCTTGCCGGCGGCCGTCTCCGCGGCACGCGTCGCCGCGAAGGGCGTGCTCTTGCGCGCGCCCTTGAAGCCGATCGTCCCGGCCGAGTCCCAGCAGAGGGTCTCGCCGTTCATGTCCGTGATCGTCACCAGCGTGTTGTTCTGGGTCGCCCGGATGTGGACGATCCCGCGCACCACGTTCTTGCGAACCTTGCCCTTCTTCGACATGCCTGCGTGCTCCTCGGATCATCCGACCCGCGTGGGGTCGTCCCCGATTGTGCCCCGGGCGGATGAACCTCCGCCCGGCGCGATCATCCCCGATTACTTGGCCTTCACGCCCTTCTTGCCGGCGACCGTCTTCTTCTTGCCCTTGCGGGTGCGGGCGTTGCTCTGCGTCCGCTGCCCGCGCACGGGAAGCCCCTTGCGGTGCCGCTCGCCGCGGTAACTCTTGATGTCCTTCAGCCGCTGGATGTTCTGCTGCACCTGGCGACGCAGCGCGCCCTCGACCAGGTAACTCTGGTCGATGATCGCGTTGATCTGCGCGAGCTTCTGCTCGTCCACGTCGCTGGCGCGCTGGTTCGGGTCCACCTCGGCCTGCGCCAAGATCTCGCCGGCCACCTTCGGCCCGATCCCGTGGATGTACTGCAGCGCGAAGAACACCTTCTTCTTGTCCGGAATGTCAATACCTGCGACGCGGGGCACGTTCAGCCTCCCACCGGCCCGGTGCGCGTCGCGCCCGGCACCGACCTTCCTCAGCCCTGGACCTGCTTGTGCTTCGGGTCCGACTTGCAGATCACGCGCAGTTTGCCCTTCCGACGGACAACCTGGCACCCGTTGCACATACGCTTGACGCTCGATCTGACCTTCACGATGCACCTTCCCGCGGCGTTCACCACGCCGCCATCGTTCGTTCCGACTTTCCCGCCACCACCCGACCCCACCGCAAATCTTCACGTGCAGGGCCTGAACTCTAGGACGCCTCCCCGAAAAAGTCATGCCGGGGCGCCCCGAACACTCACCACCCGACCCGTCCACCCCCCCACGGCCCCCCCACGGCCCCCGCACGACCCGCCGGTCTAGTGGCGGAACGTGATCCGGGCCTTCGAAAGGTCGTACGGGCTGATCTCCACCGTCACCCGGTCGCCCGGGAGGATCCGGATGTAGTTCATCCGCATCTTCCCCGAGACGTACGCCAGCACCTCGGTCTTCTGCTCGTTGGGCAGCCGAACCTTGAACATCGCGTTCGGCAGCGCCTCGATCACCACCGCCTCGAACGTGAACTTGTCGTCCTGTTTCGTCATCGTCTCGTCCGGTCCCCTCTTCAGCCCCGCGGCCCGCGCATCCGCGGCCCGGCCCCGCCGTCCTCCCCGCCCAGGAACCCTTGGTAGTTCCGCATCAGCAGGTTCGCCTCCACCCGTTGCAGGAAGTCCATGCTCACCGATACCACGATCAGCAGGCCCGTCCCGCCCAGGAACTGCGTGACGGCGTAGTCGATCCCCACGCTCTGGTTCACCACCGTCGGCAGCACCGCGACAATCGACAGGAACGCCGCCCCGACGAACGTCACGCGGGTCATCACCGTCTCGAGGTACTCCGCCGTGCGCGGGCCCGGACGCAGCCCGGGGATGAACGACCCGTGCTCCTTCAGTTGCTTGCTCATCTCCTCGGGGTTGAACTGCACCGTGATCCAGAAGTAACTGAAGAAGTACACCATCCCGATGTAGACCAGCACGTACAGGAACCCGCCCGGGTTGAAGTTCCGCTCGAGGAACTGCACCACGTCCTGGAAGATGCCCGGGTTGGACGCCATCGCCGACAACTGCCCGAAGATCACCGTCGGGAAGATCATCAGCGAACTCGCGAACACGATGGGCATGACCCCGCCGTGGTTCAGGCGCAGGGGCAGGTAACTCTTCTGCCCGCCGAAGACCTTGCGCCCGCGCGTGTGCTTCGCCTGCTGCACGGGGATCCGGCGCTGCGCGATCGTGATCAGCACCGCCCCCGCCACCACCCCCACAAACCCGCACACCAGCAGGATCAGCCCCATGAACCCCAGCGCCTGCGGGTCCTTCGGGTCGAACGACGCGATCACCGTCTTCACGGCCTGGGGCATCCCCGTGAGGATCCCCGCCATGATGATCATCGACACCCCGTTGCCGATCCCGTGCTTGTCGATCTGCTCGCCCAGCCACATCAGGAACAGACACCCCGCCGTCAGCGTGGCAACCGCCATCACCCACCACAGCGGGTTCCCGATGAACATCGGGTGGATCAGCCCCTCCGACCGCCCCATGTACGTCAGCCACCCCGTGCCCTGCACGATGCACAGCAGCACCGTCACGTAGCGGGTGTACTCCTGGATCTTCTGACGCCCGGTGGGCCCCTCTTCCTGCAGTTTCTTCAACTGCGGGATCGCGTTCGCCAGCAGCATGAAGATGATGCTCGCCGTGATGTACGGCATGATCCCCAGCCCGAAGATCGTCGAGTGCGAGAGCGTCCCGCCCGAGAAGATCGACACGAACGACGCGATCTTCGCGAACGGATTCCCCTCCGACTGCGCCGAGCGGAACATCTCCGCCAGCGCCTCGTCGTTCACCCCGGGCAGCGGGATCCAATGCCCCACCCGGAAGATCAGCAGCATGGACAAGGTAAACAGCACCTTGTTCCGCAGTTCCTTGACCTTGAAGATGTTCGTGAGGGTCGAGAGCATGCGATCTCTGGTTCGGGGCGCGGCCCCGTGGATGACGGTTCACTCTGCGTCGCGGATCAACGCAGCCGCCCCCGGCGCCGGGCCGAGGGCGGTGCGACGTTCACAGGATGGTAGGTTCCCCACCCGCGGGCATCAGTCCCCGGACTCCGTGGCCTGGGCGCCCTTGGCCGGCTTGTCGCCCTTGGCCGGCTTGTCGCCCTTGGCCGGCTTCTCGCCCTTCGCGGACGCCTCCGCCGCCTCGGGCGCCTTGGACTTCGACCCGCGCTTCAGTTTCTTGGTCAGGTTCTTGGGCGTGCGGTCCTCGCTGGTCAGGTCGATCCCGCGGACGCGGTCGCGACGCGTGCCCGTCTCGGTCACGGTCCCGCCCGCGTCGATGATGCGCTTCTTGGCCGGGGCCGTCACCCGCGACGCCGTCACCTTCAGCTTCACGCTGAGGGCCTTGTCGCCCGTGATGTTCCCCAGGATCTTGAGGTCGCGCGAGGTGTCGCGGACCAGGCCCGCGGCGATCAGCGAGTCGATCGTCACCGCGCCGCCCTTCGCGAACGACGGGTGCGCGACGATGTCGCCCAGGTTCACCGCCCAGAAGTGCGTCCTGAACGGGGCGTTCGTGAAGCCGAACTTCGGCAGGCGCCGGAAGTAGGGCATCTGCCCGCCCTCGTGCCCGAGTTTGGCGGCGTAGCCCGAGCGGCTGCCCGCGCCCTTGTTGCCCCGCCCCGACTGCTTCCCGTGCCCGGAGCCCTCGCCGCGCCCGACGCGCTTGCGGTTCTTCCATTTTCCCGCCAGGGCGGTGATGTCGTGGATCATCATAAACCGTCACTCCCAAACCGACCGCCAACCCGTCCGCCGAACCAGTCTCACCGCGGCGATCCCCGCCCGGCGCACATCGTTCCTACGCCTTCGGGGCCGCGCCCTCCGCGCCGCCCGCGGGGGCTGCCCCGCCCGACCCGCCGCCGTCGCTCGGGCCGCGATCGCGACGCGGACGCCCGCGTCCGCGGCTCTTGCGTTCGTCGCCCACCGTGTTCACCGGCCCGCGGGCCTTCTCGCGCTTGGGCGCCACCGGCATGAAGCGCTTCCCGCGCTCGATCTTCCCCTCGATCGCCGTCATCCCCAGGTCCTGCCCGCGGAGCGACGCCACCTGGCCCGGACGGCGCAGGCGCTCGAGCCCGTCGAAGACGGCCTTCACGACGTTGCGCTTGTTCGTCGACCCGTAGCACTTCGTCAGGCAGTCCGTCACGCCCGCGATCTCGAGGATCGCGCGGACCGTCCCGCCCGCCACCACGCCGGTGCCCGGCGCCGCGGGGATCAGGCGGACCTTCGACGCCGAGAACGTCCCCTCCACCTCGTGGGGGATGGTCGTGCCGACCATCGGGACCTGACGCATCTCGCGCCGGGCGTACTTCTGCGCCTTCTCGATGGCGTTGGGAACCTCGTTGGACTTCCCGTAGCCGAACCCCACCTTCCCGCGGCGGTCGCCGACGACGACGAGCGCGCCGAAACTGAAGCGCCGCCCGCCCTTCACCGTCGCCGACGTGCGGTCGACGCTCACGGTCGTGGATTCGATCTGGCTGGACTGGTCGATGATCTCTGGCATGGTGTGGCTCGTGCGACGCCCCCGGGGCGTCCGGTCGTGATCCCTCTGCTGGTTAGAACTGCAGCCCGCCCTTGCGGGCCGCCTCCGCGAGCGCCTTCACGCGCCCGTGATACTTGAACCCCCCGCGGTCGAAGACGACGGCCTGGATGCCCGCCTTCTTCGCACGCTCGGCCAGCGTCGCGCCGACCTTCGACGCCGCCGCCGCGTTCCCGGGCTTCTCCACGCCCAGCGCCTTCTCCGTGGTCGAGGCGGCGACGAGCGTCTTCCCGTCCAGGTCGTTGATGATCTGCGCGTACACGTGGTGCAGCGACTTGTAGATGCTCAGGCGCGGACGCTCGTGCGTCCCGCTGATCCGCCGGCGGATGCGCACCCGGCGCCGTTCCCGTCGGACTGTCTTCGCCTCGTTCCTGTTCATGGCCCGATTCCTCGTATTCCTGCCCGGCTCAGGCGCCGAACTGCTTGCCCTGCTTGCGGGTGATGACCTCGGTCGTGTACTTCACGCCCTTGCCGTTGTACGGCTCGGGCTTGCGCTTCGCCCGCATGTCCGCCGCGAACCGCCCCACCAGCCCGCGATCAGGGCCGGACACCTTCACGATCTGCTTGTCCACCGTCACCGTCACGCCCGCGGGAACCTCCATGAGGATCGGGTTCGCGAAGCCCAGCGTCATCTTCAGGGTCTTGCCCGAGAGCGACGCCGTCCACCCCACCCCCACCACCTCGAGGCTCTTCTCGTACCCCTTCGTCACGCCCTCGATCATGTTGCGCAGGTGCGCCCGCGTGCTCCCCCACAGCGCGTTCGCCAGTTTGTTCGCGCTCGTGTAGCCCTTCGCGAGGTCGACCTTGATCGCCTTCTCGCTCTCGGCCCACGTCACGACCACCTCGGGGCGCGTCTTGAGGTCGAGTTTCCCCTTCGGGCCCTCGATCGTCACGAGCCCGGGCTTCACCGCGACCTTCACGCCCGCGGGCACCGGCACCGGCTTCTTTCCGATCCTCGACATCCGACACACTCCCTCGCGGTCCGCCCCGCCCGACGGCGGGCCCGCGCGATGCTGACTTACTCGACCTCGCACAGCAACTCGCCGCCGATGCGCTGCTCGCGCGCCCGACGATCGCTGATCACGCCCTTGCTCGTGGAGACCACCGCGATCCCCAGCCCCTGCAGCGGGCGGGGCAGTTCGTCCACGCCCCGGTACACACGCCGCCCCGTCTTGCTCACGCGCGACAGGCGGTGCAGCACCGCCTCACCGCCCGGGCCGTAGCGCAGCCGGATGCGGATGAGCCCCTGGCGCCCGTCCTCGACCACGTCGAACGACTCGATGAACCCCTCGTCCCGAAGCACGCCGGCGATGCCCCGGCACACCTTCGAGTTGACGCAGTTCACCGTCTTCGCCCGGTTCCGGACCGCGTTGCGGATCCGGGTGAGCATGTCCGCGATTGGATCACCGATTGCCATCGTCGTCCTTCCCTCGTCGGCCCGCGCGGGAGGCGCGGGTACGGGCTTCCGTCGTTTACCAACTCGACTTGCGCATCCCCGGGATCTTCCCCTCGAGCGCCAACTTCCGCAGCATGATCCGGCTGATCCGGAACTTCCGGTACACACCCCGCGCGCGACCCGTCAGTTCACACCGACGCACCACCCGCGTGCTGAACTTCGGCTTCCGCCTCGACTTGGCCATCTGCGCCTTGGTCGTCATTGCCCGTGTCTCCCCGGCCGTCGCACCCGCGACGCCGCGTGTGTCCCTTTACCGCTGCTGATCCGGCTTGCGGAACGGCATGCCCAACTGCTCCAGCACGAACTTCGACTTCTCCGGGGTGCTGTTCCGGAAGCACATGTTGATGTGCATCCCGTGCGTGAACTGCGCCTCGGCCATGTTGATCTCGGGGAACACCCCCTGCTCCGTCAGGCCCATCGAGTAGTTGCCCTGGCGGTCGAACGCCTTGTCGTTCAGCCCGCGGAAGTCCTTGATGCGGGGCGTCGCCAGGTTGATCAGCCGGTCCAGGAAGTGCCACATCCGGTCCCGGCGGATCGTCACCATCGCCGACGACTCGTACCCGGCCCGCAGCTTGAAGTTCGACACGCTCTTGCGCGCCTTGATCACCACAGGCTTCTGCCCCGTCACCCGCGTCAGCGTGTCCACCACCTGCGCCCGGATGTGCGGGGGGATCTTCGTCCCGTCCAGATGACGCCCCATGTTCACGTTCAGCACGATCTTCTCGAGGCGGGGCTGCGCCATCCGGTTCGCCACGCCGAACTTCTCGGCGAACGCCCCGCGCACCCGCTGCTCGTACTGCACCCGCAGGCGCGCCGGCTCGCGCGGGCCGGTGTCCTCTACCGCGTGGGCCGCGTGCTTCGCCGGGGCGGGCTTCTTCGTCCCGCCCTCGCGCGGGGCCTTGCCCGCCGGCGGGCCCTTCTTCGCCCCGTCCTTCGACTGGGCCTGCTTGTCGGTGTCTTTCGCCATGATCGTGCTCGCAATCCTCGTTCGTCAGCCGCGGGGCTTCGGGGCCCGGCGGCGTGGTCTTACTTCCGGGGTCCCCGCAGCGTCGACAGCACCTTGATGTCCTTGCCCGCGTGGCGCGCCACGCGGACCTTGCTCCCGTCGGTCTCGGTGCGGAACCCGACGCGGACCGCACGCCCGTCCACCACCGGCGACACCTTGCTGATGTGCAGCGGCGCCTCCTTGGTGATCACCCCGCCCTTGGGGTTGGCCTGCGTCGGTCGGAGGTTCTTGGTCACCAGGTTCAGCCCCTTGATGACCACCTTCTGCTTGTCGGGGATCACGCGCAGAACCTCCCCGATCTGACCCTTGAGGTCGCCGGAGGTGATCATGACGGTGTCGCCTTTCTTCACGTGCGCGGGCATGTCGTCCGGTCCTTTCAGATCACTTCCGAGGCGAGCGAAACAATCTTCATGTAGTTGCGGTCGCGCAGTTCGCGGGCCACCGGCCCGAAGATGCGCGTCCCCTTCGGGTTCCCGTCGTCCTGGATCAGGACGACCGCGTTGCTGTCGAACTTCACGTAACTCCCGTCGGCCCGGCGCGTCGCCTTGGTCGTCCGCACGACCACGGCCTTGGACTTGTCCCCGGGCTTCACGTCCGCCCCGGGCAGCGCCCGCTTGATCGACACGAACACGCGGTCGCCCACGCCCGCCGTCCGGCGCGTGAACTTCCCGGTCGCCGTCGAACTCCCGTACACGCGGATCACGTACGCGATCTTCGCGCCGCTGTTGTCCGCCACCTCGCACCGTGTCTCTTGCTGCAGCATAACTCACCTTCGGCGGACGACCGCCGGGATTCTCAGGCCTGGAGTTCCTTCACGCTCTTCATCGCCGCCGCCTCCGCCGAGCGACGCTCGACGACGCGCACCAGCCGCCACGACTTCGTCTTGCTGATGGGGCGGCACGGGGCCACCTCCACCACGTCCCCCACGCGCGACTCGTTCCCCTCGTCGTGCACGTGCAGGATCGTCCGCCGACGCACGTACTTCCCGTACTTGGGGTGCTGCGCCATGTAACTCAGCACCACCCGCCGGGTCTTCGCACGCGCGTCGGAGTCCACCACGCCGATCTTCGTGCCCGTCAGCGCGCCCGTCGTTGTCGTCTTCGCGTCCGCCATCGTCATCCTTCCCCTGTGCGGCCCGTGCCGCCCGGTGCTGCGACTGCCGCCTTACTTCCCCGCCGCCCGACGCGCCCGCTGCTCGGTCAGCAGCCGCGCCACGTCCTTGCGGACCTTCCCGAACTGCGACGTGTCCTCGACCTTCTCCGTCACCGCCTGCGTCCGAAGGTCGTAGAGCTTCGTCCGGAGGTTCTTCACCTCCAGCGTCAACTCCTCGTTCTTCATCGCGTGCACGTCCTTGCCCTTCATGACCGACTCCTCGCGTCTGCGATCCCTTACACCCGAACCCGCCGCCCCACGAACCGGCAGCGCATCGGCATCTTCATCGCCGCACGCAGCAGCGCCAACTTCGCCGTCGGCTCCGGCACGCCCGCGATCTCGAACAGCATCGTCCCGGGCTTCACCCGCGCCGCCCAGTAGTCCACGTCCGCCTTCCCGGTGCCCATCCGCGTCTCCAGCGGCTTCTTCGAGATCGGCTTGTCCGGGAAAACCCGGATGAACAACTTCCCTTCACGCTTCAGGAAGTGCTGGCACGAGATGCGACCCGCCTCGATCACGTTCCCGGGAAGCCAGCACCCGTCCAGCGCCTGCAGCCCGAAATCCCCGTACGCGACAAAGTTCCCCTTCGTCGCCTTCCGCGGGCGCACCCGGCGCATCTCCTTGCGGTACTTCACTCGCTTGGGCATCAAGGCCATGACTGCGTCTCCTCCCGTCCGCGGCACACGCCGCGACCGGGCTCAGGTGCTTACTTCCGACCGCGGGCCCGCGCACGACCGCCGGCGGCGTTGGATTCCTCCTCCGTCCGCTCCGTCGTGAACATCCCCTTGTAGATCCAGCACTTCACCCCGATCACCCCGTACGACGTGTGCGCCTCCGCCACCCCGTACTCCACGTTCGCCTGCAGCGTCGACAGGGGCAGCGACCCGCGCTTCTCCTCGAGCGTCCGCGCCAGCTCCGCCCCGCCCAGCCGCCCGGCGATCCGGATCTTGCACCCCTTCGCGCCGGCGTTGATGCACGCCTCGGCCTTCATCTTCACCGCGCGACGGAAACTCGACCGCTTCGACAGCTGCTCCGCCACGCTCTCGGCCACCAACTTCGCGTCCAGCTCGGAGTTCTTGATCTCGATGATCGAGATCGCGACCTTCCGACCCGTCATGTACTGCAGTTCCTCGGTCATCCGCTCGACCTCGGCACCCTTCGGGCCGATCACCAGCCCGGGACGCGCGGTCTTGATGATGATCTTCAGTTCCTCGCGCGTGCGCTCGATGTGCACGTCCGACACCGCCGCGTTTGGCGGCCTGCGGTTCAGACGCTTGTCCAGCCACGTCCGGATCTTCTCGTCCTCGACGAGCAGTTCCCCGTACAGCGCCTTGGGCGCGTACCAGCGGCTCTTGTGCGCCTCCGTGATGCCCAGCCGAAGCCCGAATGGATGCGTCTTCTGTCCCATGGATCGTTCAGCCCCGGGCGGGGCGCTCCTCGACGGAAATCGTGATGTGGCTCAGCGGCTTGAGAATCGGGTGCGCCCGTCCGCGGTCCTTCGGCTGGAACCGCTTGATCACCGGCGCCTGGTCCACGCGGCTTTCCGCGACATACAGCCGCGTCACGTCGCACTCGGCCTGCTCCGCGTCCGACACCGCCGCGTTCAGGCACTTCTTCAGGTTCACCGCCGCCTTCTTCGTCGTGAACGTCAGCAGGTTCAGCGCCTGGTCCACGCTCTTCCCGCGGATCAGCGCCGCCAGCAGCCCCGCCTTGCGCGGGCTCCCGCGGTGGTACCGCACCTGGCTCGTGAACGCCACCAGGTCCTTCACGTCCGCCTTCGCCACGCCCGCCAGCTTCTTCAGACGCGACGCGCGACAACGCGGATGATCCCGACCGGCCAGCCAGTTCCGGATCGCGCGGGCGGCGTCGTCCTTCGCGAAGCCCGGCTCGGCCATCGCCTCCGCCGCCTGCTCCACGCTCAGGTTCGCCCGCTCCAGGGCCGCCTTCAGTTTGGTGCCTCGAATCCTCACGGTCAACTCCTCACGCCCCGCGCCCGTCATCGGCGCGGCGCCGGTTGGTCACGCCCCTACTTCTTCGCCCCGCCGCCGCCGCCGGCGCCGGCGCCCGCACCGGCGTCGATGCCTTCCTTCTTGTTCGTGTGCCCCCGGAACGTGCGGCTGATGCTGAACTCGCCCAGCTTGTGCCCCACCATGTCCTCGGTCACGAACACGTCCAGGAACTGCTTCCCGTTGTGCACCTTGAACGTGTGCCCCACGAACTCCGGCACGATCGTGCACCGACGCGCCCACGTCTTGATCGGCTCCTTCCGGCGCGCGGTGTTCAGCCGCTCCACCTTCAGGTACAGCTTCTCGTCGACGAACGGACCTTTCTTCAGACTGCGTCCCATGCTCGTTCCTCAATACCTGTGCCTGCTTCGCGTTCCCGGTGCCTGATCCCTGGTCCCTGATGCCTGATGCCTGATGCCTGGTCCCTGATGCCTGGTGCCTACTTCTTCAGCCCGTACCGCTTCGACACGCGCCGCCGGATGATCAGCGACCCGCTGTGCTTCCGCGGGTTGCGCGTGTTCCCGCCCTTGGCGTGCACGCCCGTCGGCCCGCACGGCGGGCGATTGCCCTTGCTCCGACCCGACCCCCCGCCCAGCGGGTGGGCGTGGTGGCTCTTCGCGATGCCGCGCGTCTTCGGGCGGATGCCCAGCAACCGCGACATCCCCGCCTTGCCCAGCATCCGCAGGCGATGGTCCGCGTTGCCCACCTGCCCGATCGTCGCCCGGCAGGTCAGCGGCACCATGCGCATCTCGCCGCTGGGGAGCACCAGCGTCGCGTACCCGCCCTCCTTGTTCGTCAGACGGGCGTACGTCCCGGCGGAGCGGCACATCTGCGCGCCGCGCCCGGGCTTCAACTCCACGCAGTGCACGTCCAGCCCCGTGGGGATGAACTGCAGGGGCATCGCGTTGCCAGGGCTGGGCTCCACCGGGCCCGTGCTCGAGCACTCGACCTGGTTCCCGTCCGTCAGCCCGGCGGGGCACGGGATGTACCGGCGCACCTTGTCGGTGTACTCGATCAGCGCGATGTGGCACGAGCGGTTCGGGTCGTACTCGACCCCGATCACCGTGCCCACGATCCCGTCGCGGTCCTTTCGCTTGAAGTCGATCTTGCGCAGGCGCCGCTTCACGCCCCCGCCGATCCCGCGCGCGGTGATCTTGCCCTGGTTGTTCCGGCCGCCCGTCTTCGGGACCGGAACGAGCAGCGACTGCTCGGGCCTGGTCTTCGTGACCTCGGCGTGCATGTTCACCGAGGCGTTGCGCCGTCCGGCGCTCGTCGGCTTGTAGACACGGATGGGCATGGCGTGCTTCCTGTGATCCTCTTAGAACAGTTCGATCGTGTCCTCGGCGTGCACGCGCACGACCGCCTTCTTCGTCGGGGCCGGACGCGACACGCCGAACCGCGTGCGCTTCGCCTTGTGCTTCTGCACCATCGTGTTCACGCCCACGACGCGCACCTTGTACAGCGACTCGATCGCCGCCTTGATCTCGGGCTTGGTCGCCTTCGGATCGACGACGAACGTGTACTGCTTGCGCTCGTTCATCGCGTACGTCGTCCGCTCCGTGAGCAGCGGCTTCTTGATGACCCGCGTGGCTTCCATCATCGCGCTCATGACGCCACCTCCGCCTTGCGACCGAGCGGCGAGACCTTCGCGTCCTTCCCGGTCTGCGACGTCGGGCCCTTCAGCCACGACTCGAGTTCACCCTTCTCGATCACCAGGTACCGGTGCCCGAGCATCTCGTACGCCGTCAACTGGTCGCACCGGATCAGGCGCACGCCCTCGACGTTCCGCCCCGACAGGCGGGCGTTCTTCGCGCGGGCCTCGTCACCCGAGAGCGCCACGACCGCGGTCTTGTCGACCTTCAGCGCGCCCAGGAAGTCCTTGAACGCGCGGGTCTTGGGCTCGGCGAACGTGATGGAATCCACCACGCGCACTTCCTGGTCCACCAGTTTCGCCAGCAGCGCGTTGCGATTGGCCTTGCGGCGCATCTTCTTGGGCATGTCGGCCCGGAAGTCCTCGCGGGTCCGCTTCTTGCTGTGCCCGTGCCCGCCGCCCTTGAACAGGTTGGCCTTCTTGTCGCCGTGCCGGGCGTTGCCGGTGCCCTTCTGCTTGTACAGCTTCCGGGTGGAGCCCTCGACCTGATGGCGGTTCTTGGTGCGGGCCGAGCCCTGGCGCAGGTTCGCGTGGTACATCACGTACGCCTGCTTGATCAGCGCCGCGTTCACCTCGCCGCCGAGGGATTTCTCATCGATCGTGAGCGACGCCACCTGCGCGCCCTGCATGTTGTAGACGGGGACATCCATGGGTCTTTACCTCGTCCTGACGCCTGGCGCCCGCCGGTGGTGCCCCACCGGCAAGACGCCGTGATTGCCTATCCGTCCATCCTCCGTTCGCCCCCTTCGGGCTCGCGTCGCACGCTGCGGCGCGGGAGATGGCTCGGACTCGACTCGGCCGTCCAAGCGGGAGCGGGATCGTGTCCCGCACCCGATCGCTTGTCGCCGTCCGGCGGTTTCGTCGTGCCCCTTTCGGGAGACTCCGACCTTCCGGACCCGGGGCCCCGCTTCCGAGGGGCGCCGGCGAATCAGACGTAACTGCTGCTCCTGAACACTCCGACCGTTCACGACAACACCCGGGCGACCGTCGCCCGGGTGCACATTACTTCGCCGCCGCCTTGGCCTTCGCCGCTTTGCTCTTGTAGAGGCGGATCGCCGGACGGACCTCGACGACCCCGTTCTTGCCCCCGGGAACCGTGCCCTTGACGAGCAGCAGGTTCTTCTCGGGGATGGACTGCACGACCTCGAGCGACCGGCACGTGACGCGCTCGGCGCCCATGTGACCGGCCATGCGCTTGCCCTTCTTCACCCCGCCGCCGAACCCGCGGTTCGAGCAGAGCGAGCCGATCGAGCCCGGCGAGCGGTGCTTGCGCTCGGTGCCGTGGCTGGCGAACAGGCCCTTGAAGTGGTGGCGCTTCATCACGCCCTGGAAGCCCTTGCCCTTCGACGTGCCGATCACGTCGACGAAGAGCGTCCCGTCGAGGGCCCCCACCGTGAGCGTCTGGCCCAGGGAGTACGACCCGACGTCCTTCGCGTCGATCCGGAACTCGCGGTGGTGACGCTGCGGGGCGACCCCGGCCTTCACGTCATGCCCGATCTGCGGGTACGTCGAGTTCCGCGGGTCGATCTCCTCGTACCCGATCTGCACCGCGGCGTACCCGTCGTTCTCCGGCGTCCGCACCTGCGTCACGACGCACGGGCCGCACTCGATCACCGTCACGGGCAGGGAGACACCCTTGTCCGTGTAGACACGGGTCATCCCGATCTTCTTGCCCAGCAGCGAAACGCCCATCGCATTCATCCTCGCGGAATCCGGCGGCCGCGTTCCCGCAGCCCCTGATCGTCCGTCATTCAACTCGCACCGATGCCCAATCCCTGTTGCCTAATGCCTTCCTCTTACGCCTTGATCTTCACGAACACGCCCGCGGGCACCACCAGCCGGTTCAACGCCTCGACCGTCCGCGCGTTGGGGTCGATGATGTCGATGATCCGCTTGTGCGTGCGGATCTCGAACTGCTCGCGGCTCTTCTTGTCAATGAACGGCGAACGCAGCACGGTGTACCGCTCCACCCGCGTCGGCAGAGGCACCGGCCCCGCGACCTTCGCGTTCGTCCGCTTCGCGTGCTCCACGATCTCCTTGGCCGAAGCGTCCAGGGCGATGTGGTCGTACGCCTCCATCCGAATTCTGATGCGTCCGCCCGTCATGCAGTGCCGTCCAGTCCCGCCCGTGCCCGCCAGGCCGACACGCCCCGACATGGGACGTGCGCAGCCCAACGCGCAGCGAGTTGGGAGGGAAGCGTAGACGTGCCCGGCGTGAAGTCAACCATCGTGCCCCGCCACGCCCGGACACCACCCCACCGCTACCCGCACACCGCCGCCCGCCACCCCCAAACGTCAAGCACCCGGCGCACGCCGGTCGATCTTTGATCGGGGTCCGCGCGGGGTCCATCCCCGCCGGGGCCTACCGTCGATCCGGAGGTCGCCATGCAGCCACGCACATTCAGCCTGTCCGCCCTCAGCCTCGCCGCCCTCTCCCTCGCGGGCGTCCTCCTTCTGCTCCCCGCCGCCCTAGCCCAGAACCAGCCGACCGGCGTCTCGGGCACGGTCGAGTTCGAGGAGGAGTCATTCCGGCTCGACTCGATCGGGATGGAGATGTTCCTGCCCCTGGGGGCCGCCGCCGAATCCGGTGGGGGCGCCGTCCGCGTCACCGCGACCATCAAATCCCCCGGGGGGACGTGGCTGGTCAACATCACCACGCCCCGCACGTCGAACCCGGAGGTCACCACCGCCCACGCGATGGACGAGGTGGTGACGCAGGTGCTCAAGTCCACCGGCGAGATCTACGACCGCACGAAGCCCGGCGAGGTGATCGGGTATCGCGGGCGGGTGATCGTGCCGCGAACCTCCCTCACGATCAACGACCAGCCCGCGGAGCGGGCGTACGTGCTGCTGCCGCCCGAGGGCAACCAGCCGGGCGTGGTGCGCGGGTACACGATCTTCCGCCTGACGCCCCAGCAGTTCGTCACCTTTGAACTCATCACGACCGAGCCCGCGCTGACCGCCGCCCGACGCGAGAGCGAGGGGATGATCGGCACGGCGACGTTCGTGGACCCCGCGAAGGTGTCGACGGCCCGGGCCGCCGCGATCCAGACCGGGCTGAAGGTCTTCGAGCGCGTCACGCCCGAAACGCTCCGCGAGATCGTCGAGGCGATGCCCGAGCGCTGGGAGCGGCTCTACCGCCCCTCGCCGACGGGCGCCCGTTCCGACGACGAGGAAGTCGGCTATCGCCGGGTGCGGGCGGGGGTCGGACGCCGGGGCGACCTTGATCCCAACAAGAAGACCGTCGGCCCTGGCGACCGCGAGCCCGGCTATGTGATCCGGATGGACGCCCGCTGGCTGGACCGCCCGCGCGAGGCGGGGGGCAAGCCTCGCGTGGTCGACTCGCAGTCGATCTTCTTCCTCTCGCTCGACCGGACCCGCGAGGCGTGGAGCGTGCGCAACGCGATCCGCGAGGGGACGAACGTCGGCGTCGCGAGCGAACTGGGCGTGCGCGACGGGCGGGCGATGTCGGTGGAACTCAACGCGCCGGGCCAGGGCGGGCGGACCATCCGCCCGGTGATCCAGGGCGAGGGGTACGTGAGCCGCCTCGAATCGCTCCTGCTCCCGCAGATCCTGCTGCGCGCGGGGATCACCGCGGACATGGGGTTCTACGTGTACCAGTCCGACCGCGAGACGATCCGCCTGCGCCGGGACGTGCTGGAAGAGGCCCCCGACCGCCCGGGGCTGTGGCGCCTCACCACGCGCCTGAACGACCAGACCCGCCCGCAGGTGAGCCTGTACAACGCGCAGGGCGCGCTCGTGCGGGCCGAGCTGCCCCGCGGGATCATCGCCGAGCCGATCACGCTCGACGCGCTCGTGTCGCTCTGGCGCAGCAAGAACCTGCCGATGGACTGAAAGGACGACCCCGCGATGGCGACCGAGCGCGTGCTGTCGGGGAACGAAGCCCCCGAGGACGAACCCCAGAACTGGGCTCTCCGCCCCACCCACCTCGACGAGTATGTCGGCCAGCGCGACCTCCTCGAACGCCTCCGCATCGCCATCCGCGCCGCCTCCCAGCGCCAGGAGCCGATGGAGCACCTGCTCCTGCACGGCCCGCCCGGCCTGGGCAAGACCACCCTCGCCCACGTCCTCTCCAAGGAAATGGGCACCAACGTCGTCCTCACGAGCGGCCCGGCCCTGGCACGGGGCACCGACCTCGTCGCCACTCTCACCCGCCTCCAGGCCCGCGACATCCTCTTCATCGACGAGATCCACCGGCTCCCCATCGCCGTCGAGGAGTTCATCTACCCCGCGATGGAGGACTTCCGCATCGACGTGACGCTCGACTCGGGGCTCTCGGCCCGGACGGTGCAGGTCCGCTGCAAGCCCTTCACGCTGGTGGGCGCCACCACCCGCGCCGGGCTGCTCTCCTCGCCCCTGCGCTCGCGGTTCGGGATCGTCCACCACCTGACGTACTACACCCCCGCGGAACTCGTCGAGATCCTCGCGCGGAGCGCGCGCCTGCTGGGCCTGGGCGACGCGTCGCGCGACGACCTCGGGCTGCTCGCGTCGCGCGCCCGCGGCACGCCCCGCATCGCCAACCGCCTGCTCCGGCGCGTGCGCGACTTCGCCGCCGTGCGAGGAGACGGACGCCTGTCGCCCGCGTCGATCGAGGGCGCGCTCGCGCTGGAGGGCATCGACCCGCTCGGGCTCGACGGGCTCGACCGCGCGTACCTGCGGTGCATCGCGACGACCTACGCCGGCGGGCCCGTGGGCATCGAGGCCATCGCCGCCACGATGAACGAGGACGCCGGCACGCTCGAGGACACCGTCGAGCCCTTCCTGCTGCAGATGGGGCTGCTCGCGCGGACGCGCCAGGGGCGCTCGCTCACGCCGCAGGCATCCTCGCACCTGGGGATCGCGTCGCTCGGCGGGAACGCCTCGCGGGCCGGCGGCGCACGCCCGGGGCTCTTCGGCCCGACGGAGGCGCAGGCAGACGGATAGCCCGGGGCGGAACGACGAACCCGCACGGAATGGTGAGCACCGTCGCGCTCAGCGCTTCGACGACGCGGGCTGGAGCGCGGCCATCGCCGTCTCGTCGAGGTAGAGCAGGCACTGGCACGAGACGCAGCGCGTGATCGTGCCCTTCGAGAGCAGGCCCGACACCGCCTCGACCGGGAGGGACATCTGGCACGACCCGCAGGTGTACTCGTGGCGCTTGCGGTCCTCGACCTGCACCGGCGCCATCGCCTCCTCGCCCCGCGTCCGCAGCAGGTTCGTGAGGAGCCCCAGCCCGTCGGCGGGCACGTCGGCCGCCAGCGCGTCGCGCTGGGCGATGAGTTCCTTCAGTCGCGTGTCGATCTCGGCGTGGCGTGCGTCGCGTTCCTGCTGGGCGACCTGGCGCACCTGGCGGCGCTGCTCCAGCGCCGCGTCGGCCTCGGCGAGTTGACGCTTCGCCTCGTCCACCTTCGTCATGAACTCGATCGCGTTGGTCTCGAGCTTGTCGCGATCGACCTTGATCGTGTTCATCTCGGTCAGGAACGCCTGGTACTCGCGGTTCGTCTGGGCCTGCCCCATCTTGTCGCGGATCTCGGCGATCTTCACGTCCAGCCGCTTCGACTCGCCCTCGCGGTCGGCGGCCTGCACCGTCATGGCCTTGGCCTGCGTCTCGAGCGTGGCGCGCTTCGCGGCGAGTTGGGCGAGTTCGCGCTCCTGCTCGGCGAGGAACTTCTCCGCGCCGTCGAGCCGCCCCTTCAGCCCGCGGATCTGCCGTTCAACCTGGTACACCTTGAGCAGTCGCGTCGTTGCGTCCATCCGATTCCCCTGGGACCGCTTCCAGTGTAGAGCGCCGGCGCCCTCCGGTCAGGGTGAATCCGGGGCAAATCCCGCGCGGGCCATGGCGTGCAGGAGCCAGTACGCCGCCGGCGCCGCCAGCAGCGGCGAATCGATCATGTCGAGCACGCCCCCCAGCCCGGGCACGCCCTTGCCCGAGTCCTTCATCCCCGCGTCCCGCTTGAACATGCTTTCCAGCAGGTCGCCGGCCTGCGCCACCAGCCCCAGCGCCACCCCCGCCAGAATGCACCAGCCCCACGCGGGCGTCGCCACGCCCGCCCAGCGGTCCAGAGCCGCCATGCCGCCCCACGCCACCAGCCCGCTGAGCACCAGCCCGCCCGCGAGCCCCTCCCACGTCTTGCCGGGGCTCAGCCACGGGATCAGTTTGTGCCGCCCGAAGGCCTTGCCCGCGAACAGCCCGCCGATGTCGCACGCCTTGGTGACCAGCAGCACCCACAGCAGCACCCACGCGCTGTGCTCGCCCCGGATCGCGAGCAGGAACCCGAACATGAGCCCCAGGTACACGAACGCGAGGAGCGCCCCGCCCGTGCCGGCGACCACGCCCTCGACGCTCCGATGGCGCGAGTAGAACACCAGCGCCGTCACGAGCACGACGATCCCCGACGTGCCCACCGCGGCGGCGGCCTCCGCCCCCGTGACGAGCCCGGGGACCACGCCCGACGCGAGCATGCCGACGATCGCCGCGAAGGTCATGATGCGTTTGGATGCGAGCACGCCGTTCGCCGCCAGGATCGCGGCCAGTTCCCGCGCCGCCAGCACCGCGACCAGCGTCATGATCACGAACACCACCACGCCCGGCGGGCACGTCGGGCCCAGCAGCGTGTGCAGGAACGCCGGCAGCGGGCGCGCGTCCAGGTACTGATCGAGCGCGAGCCCGCCGATCAGCAGGGCGATCAGGATCGGGCCCAGGATCAGGCGGTCACGCATGCCCGCCCTCGCGCACATCGCCGAAGCGGCGCGTCCGCGCCGCGAAGGTCCGCACCGCCTCGTCCAGGTCGGCCGCGCCGAAATCAGGCCAGAGCACGGGCGTCACGTGCAGTTCGGCGTAACTGATCTGCCACAGCAGGAAGTTGCTCACCCGCATCTCCCCCGCCGTGCGGATGAGCAGGTCCGGGTCGGGCAGATCGGGGGCGTAGAGGCGTGCCGCGAGCGTGCCCTCGTCGACGTCCTCCGGGCGGAGGCGCCCCGCGGCGACGTCGGCCGCGAGCGTGCGGGCGGCGTCGGCCAGTTCCGCGCGCGCGCCGTAGTTGATCGCCAGGCACAGCGTGCCCCGCGTGCCGGCGCTCGTCGCCCGCTCCACGCGCTCGATGGCCTCGACCACCGCCCCGGGCAGCCCGCCCCGCCGCCCGATCACCCGGAAGCGGATGCCCTTGCGGACCAGTTCCTGCTCCTCGCCCTCCAGGTACACCCGGCACAGGAGCATGAGGGCCTCGATCTCCGACGCGGGTCGCTTCCAGTTCTCCAGCGAGAACGAGTAGAGCGTGACGCACTCCACGCCCAGGCGTCCGGCGTGCTCGACGACCTCGCGGACCGCGCGGGCGCCGTTGCGATGCCCGAACTCGCGCGGGAACCCGCGGGCCTGCGCCCAGCGTCCGTTCCCGTCCATGATGATCGCCACGTGCCGCGGGATCCGGCGCGGGTCCACGTCGGGCAGCAGCGTGCGCGGATCGGCCTCGGGGTTGCGGGCCACGATCCGCGCGAGGGCTCCCTCCGACTCCTTCGACAGCGGCGGCGCGAGGGGCTGGGTCATCGCGGGATCTCACGCCCCATCGTCTGCGCCCGGTCGGGCCCCACGCTCACCAGGTCCACCGGCACGCCCACGTACGACTCGATGAACGCGACGTACCGGCGCGCGTTGGCCGGCAGGTCGTCCACCGAGCGGCAGCCGGCGATGTCCTCCGCGAAGCCGGGAAGCGTCTCGTACTTCGGGCGCACCCGCGACAGGTCGTGCGCGTCGGGCGTGAAGCCCGGCGTCGCGCGCCCGTCGAGCGTGTAGCCCACGCACACGCGCAGTTCGTCAACCCCCGCGAGCACGTCGAGCATCGTCAGCGCCAGCCCCGTCGCGCCGTTCACCATCGCGGCGTACTTCACCGCCACCAGGTCCAGCCAGCCGACCCGGCGCGGGCGCCCGGTCGTCGTGCCGAACTCGCGCCCGCGCGTGCGGATGCCCTCGCCGATCGCGTCGTGCAGTTCCGTCGGGAATGGCCCGGCCCCGACGCGCGTCGAGTACGCCTTCATCACGCCCAGCACGCGCCCCAGGTGCGTCGCCGGGACGCCCGTGCCCGCGCCCACGCCCGACGCGACGCACGTCGAGCCCGTGACGTACGGGTACGTGCCGTGGTCCACGTCGAGCAGCGAGCCGTTGGCGCCCTCGAAGAGCACCTTCTTCCCCTGCCCGAGCATCTCGTGGAGGAGGTGCGTGGTGTCGCGGATCATCGGGGCCAGTCGTTCGCCGATCTTCGTGCAGGCGTCGAGCAGGGCCGCTTCGTCGGGCGTGTCGCCCGCCGGGGCGTGGGCCGCCAGCAGCGGGCGCTTGAGCGTGAGCGCCACGCTCACGCGCTCGCGCAGCACGTCCGGACGCAGGAGGTCGCCCAGGCGCACGGCGCTGGCCCGCTGCACCTTGTCGGCGTAGGCCGGCCCGATCCCGCGGCGGGTCGTGCCGATCTCCGACACCGGCGCGGGCGCGTCGGCCCGGTCCTCGCCGCTGGGCACCCGGGCCGCCCCGACGCGCTTGAGCAGTTCCTCGCGCAGGGCGTCCTCGGCCTTGTGGTACGGGAGCACGGCGTGCGCGCGGTCGGAGATGACCAGGTGCGACGTGTCGACCCCGCGGGCCGCGAGCCCGTCGAGTTCCTCGACGAGTTTCCACGGGTCGACGACCACGCCGTTGCCGATGATCGCGGCCTTGCCCGGGTACAGGATGCCCGAGGGGATCAGGTGCAGCGAGTAGCGTGTGCCGCCGACGACGACCGAGTGCCCGGCGTTGGCCCCGCCGTTGAACCGCACCACCGCGTCGTGATCACGCGCGAGCAGGTCGACCAGTTTGCCCTTGCCCTCGTCGCCCCATTGCAGGCCCACGACGACCGTGCCGGTGCGCGGGCGGTCCGAGAACGACGTGGCGGGAGCGGGTGCGGTCATGGGGAATCCGGGTCCACGGGCGATAACGGCGAAGAGCGTATCCCCGCGCGGGATGGCCCGCACCTCGCCTTCAAGGTTGTTCGCCCGCCCGCCGATGCGAGGGAACGATGACGCCCGCCAACGTCCGACTGATGTGCCCCAACCTCAACTGCCGGAAGATCCTGGCGGTGCCGAAGGAATGCCGCGGGAAGACCGTCCGCTGCAAGAGTTGCGGGACGAACATCCGCGTGCCCGCCGTGAGCGCGCCGACGTCGCGCGACGACAAGCCCGCCGCCCCCGCGGCGTAACCGGGGCGAGCGCCGCCCGCATCGCCACTACAACTTCGGCTGCTTCTTGATGTCGTCGTCTTCGCTGAGGAAGTCGAAATCCTCGACGCCGCTGTCGTCCGGATCGACCGGACGGGCCGCGGGACGCGCCGCCGGGCGGGCCGGGGCCGCGGGCTTGTGGGCCGGTGCGGCGTGGGACTGCACCTCGACCTGACCATCCTCGATGACGTCCTCGGAATCGATCGCCGCCGGGCGGCCGTCCACGCGGACCACGAACACCATCTCGCCGACCGCGATGAGGTCGCCGGGCGAGACGTCGGCCTGGGTCACGCGGCGCTTGTTGACGTACGTCCCGTTGCTCGAGCCCAGGTCGCGGACCGACACCTTGCCGTCGTCGACCGCGACCTCGCAGTGATGCCGCGAGACCGCGCTGCTGGGCAGGCGGATCTGGCAGTCCGTCTGCCGCCCGATGACCTGCACGGGGCGACGCAGCGGAATTTCCGCCTGCTTGCCCTGCGGCGTAACCAGCACCAGCGAGACGTCCATCGCGCGATCCTTTCCGCCCCGGACCCTCGCCCGAGAGTCCTCGGTCATCATAGCCCCCGCGTCGCGCGCACCCCAGCGACGACGCACCCGCTCCCCCGCCGTACGCTCGGGGCGTGGCGATCCCGCTCCCCCAGTCTCAGGCCCCGGCGTCCGCCTCGCGTTTCGCGGGCGACGTGCTCGCGGGCGTGCCGACGGATGGGCCGATTGACGCCCCCACCGGCGGGCCCGCCGCCTCGCTCTACATCCACGTCCCCTTCTGCTCGCACAAGTGCCACTACTGCGACTTCTACAGCATCGTCGACCCGCGCGACCGCCAGAGCGTGTTCGTCGAGCGCCTCACCGCCGAACTCCGCGCCCTCGCCCCGTGGGGCGCTCGCCCCCTGCGCACCATCTTCGTCGGGGGCGGCACGCCCAGCCTCCTCGCGCCCACGCTCTGGGAGCGCCTCCTCGCCACGCTGCACGACGCGTTCGACCTCGACGCCATCAAGCGCGGCGACGGCGAGTTCACCGTCGAGTGCAACCCCGAGAGCGTGACGCCCGACCTCCTGCGCATCCTCGCGGCGGGGGGCGTGAACCGCGTGAGCCTGGGCGCGCAGTCCTTCGACCGCGCCCACCTGGCCACCCTCGAACGGCGCCACAACCCCGAGAACGTCGCGCGCGCCCTGGGCCTGGCCCGCGACGCCGGCATCGCCCGCCGGTCCATCGACCTCATCTACGCCCTCCCGGGGCAGACGCTCGACCAGTGGCGGGCCGACCTCCGCGCCGCGCTCGCCCTCGGCACCGAGCACCTCTCGTGCTACGCCCTCACGTACGAGCAGGGCACCGCCATGACCGCCCGCATGCTGCGGGGCGAGTTCCGCCGGGCCGACGAGGACAGCGAGGCCGACATGTTCGAGGAAACCGTCCGCATCCTGCGCGACGCCGGGCTGGAGCGGTACGAGGTGAGCAACTTCGCCCGCCCGGGGGCGGAGTGTCGCCACAACCTCGCGTACTGGCGCCAGGAGAACTGGCTGGCCGCCGGGCCCTCGGCCTCGGGGCACGTCGGCGGGCGGCGCTGGAAGAACCTCCCCCGGCTCGACGACTACCTCGATCGTTCGCAGCACGGCTTCGCGCCCGTGACGGACGTGGAGTGGCCCGACCCGCGCCGCGCCCTCGCCGAGCGCCTGATGACGGCCCTGCGCCTGCGCGAAGGGGCCGACGCCGCCGCCGTTCGCGCCGACGCCGCGGCCATCGAAGCGGCGCTGCCCGCGCGCCTGGAGGCGTGCGCCCGGGGGTTCATTTCGCGGGGCCTGCTGACCGACGGTGCCCGCTGGGCCCCGACCGAGTCAGGCTTCCTCGTCGCCGACGCGCTCGCCGTCGACTTCCTCCGCGCGCTCGACCCCGCGTGAGCGCCCGCCCTTCTGGGCGTCCCCCTCACCTTCCAGAAGGTCGGGGCGCGCCAGCCCCAGGCGCTTCAGGAGCGAGCGCAGGTCGGCGGGCCAGGGCGAGCGCACGTCGATCCGGGCGCCCGTGGTGGGGTGCGTGAAGACCAGGCGGTGCGCGTGGAGCGCCAGGCGGCGCGAGCCCCCGCGCGCGCTCCGCGGGCCGTAGAACTCGTCCCCCACGATCGGGCAGCCGATCGAATCGAGGTGCACGCGGACCTGGTGGAGTCGCCCCGTGACCGCGCGGCATTCGAGCAGGGCGCCCATCGGCGAGGCCGAGAGCGTGCGGTACGCCGTCAGCGCGGGCTTCCCCGCCGTCGAGATGCGCGCGAGTTTCTTCGGGCGCGGGTCGTCGGGGACCTTCCCCTGATACTCGACGAGCGCCCGGCGGATGACGCCCGACGCCTTCCTCGGCGCGTGCGCGACGACGGCCCAGTAGTACTTCTCGACGTCGCGCGTCGCGAACGCCTCGCGGAGCGCGTCGTACGTGTCGGTCGTGAGCGCGACGATCACGAGCCCGCTCGTCTCGCGGTCGAGCCGGTGGAGCAGGCCGAAGTCGCGGGCCTTGCCGAGTTTCTGCAGGCGCGTGCCGTAGCCGACGAACAGCCCGTTGAGGAGCGAGTCGTGCTCGTGCCCGAGCCCGGGCGTGGTGACGACGCCCGCGGGCTTGCCGACGACGAGCACGTCGCGGTCCTCGTAGCGGACCTTGAAGGTGACGCGCGGGTTGGGGGGCACCGACAGCACGGCTAGGGCGTCCCTCCCGGCGCTGGCAGACAGCACGCGGGGTCGAGGTACCAGCGCAACTCGCCCCCCACCGGCGCGAGCCCGAGCGCCCCGAGCGCCGGACGCTGCGCCCGCGGGAGGGCGATGGCCCGCTCCATCGCCTCCAGCCCCGCGCGCCCTTCGTCGCCCACGCCGTAGACCGCCACGAACCGGGCCGCGTTGAGCAGCGACGCCCCCACGCCCACGATCGGCGGCTCGTCGGGCGGGCAGACCTCCTGGCAGAAGTCTCCGCACGCGGTGCAGGTTCCCGCGCGGAGCGCCCCCGCGCCGCCGTCGCCGCGCAGCACGAGCAGCGCGAAGTCCGGGCGGTCCTGCCCCTTGGGGCGCCAGCCCAGATGCTCGCGGAGCAGCGCGTCGTAGGCCTCGGGCGCGTCGGGGTCGATGGCGTGCGCCTGCTCCTGGGGAATCCCCGACTGCGTGACGACCAGGTCGTACGCGATGGACCAGGCCCGCCGGGGATCGTCCGGCGGCACGCGCCGCTCGCCCGCCAGCCACAGGCGCGTCCGCCCCCAGGGCATCTCGCGGTAGGGCAGGTCGTACATCAGCCGGCGCAGCACCGGCTCGACCGCCGGGTCGGCGTCGAGGAGGAGGTGAAAATCCCCGAACTCGCGGACGCAGTTGCCCGCGTGCAGGAACAGGTCGGCCAGCAGCGCGTCGATCAGCGCGTCCCCGCTCGACCGCTGCACCACCGTCCCGCGCAGGCGGGGCGTCCGCTGCGTCGAGACGGGCGTGAGTTCGAACAGGGGGCGCTCGGCCATCGGACCATTGTGGCCACTCCGCGGGCCCGCCGCCACCCCCCGCGGCGTGCCGTCGTGCTGCCGCCCGGGGACCATTCCCCACACCGTGGGCGTACGCTCGGGCGTGCACGAGTTCGCCCGCCTGATCGACGCGAACCTGAACCGGGCCCGCGAGGCCGCCCGCGTTCTCGAAGACCTCGCCCGATTCGTCCTCGGGCGCGAGGACCTCGCGCTTCGCGCCAAGGCCCTGCGCCACGACCTGGCCGCCGCGGGGGGCGTGCTCGGGCTCGACGCGCTGGCCCTCGCCGCCTCGCGCGACGTCGCGGGCGACGTGGGCACGGGGCTGTCGCTCCCGACGGAAACGACGCGTGACGGGGCGGCCCACATCGCCCGCGCCAACGCGGCACGCCTGGAAGAGGCGCTGCGCGTGCTCGAAGAGTGCGCCAAGCCCGCGTCCCACGACGCGTCCCACGACGCGCCCGCCGGCGCCCCGCCCTTCAAGCGCCTCCGCTACGACGCGTACGACCTGGGCAGCACGCTAGTCCTCGCCCTGGGCGCGCCGGCACGGCGCCAGTGGCGCCTGTGCGTGCTCCTTACCGAGTCGCTCTGCACGCTGCCGTGGGAGCGGGTCGCCGCCCTTGCGCTCGGGGGCGGGGCCGACTGCCTGCAACTCCGCGAGAAGGCGCTGCCCGACGCCGAACTCCTGCGCCGGGCCCGCGTGCTCCGCGATCTCACCCGCGCGCACCACGCGGCCCTGGTCGTGAACGACCGCGTGGACCTCGCGCTCCTCGCCCACGCCGACGGCGTGCACCTCGGGCAGACCGACCTCTCGCCCCTCGACGCGCGACGGCTCGCGGGCGAACGCCTCCTCATCGGCGTCTCCACCGAGAACCTCGATCAGGCGCGGGCGGCGGTGCACGCCGGCGCCGACGTGTGCGGCGTGGGCCCCATGTTCCCCACGACGACGAAGGCCAAGCCGCGCCTCGCCGGGCCCGAGCACGCCGCGGCGTACCTCGCCGACCCCGCGCTCGCGCGCGTGCCGCACCTGGCCATCGGGGGTATCACGCCGGAGAACGCGGGCCGACTCGCGGCGGCGGGCGTGCGGGGCATCGCGGTGAGCGGCGCCGTGTGCGGCTCGGCGCGTCCGGACGACGCGTGCCGGGCGCTGCTCGCGGCGCTGGCCGGCGCGTGCGGCCCGGCCCGCGAGCCCGCGCTCGGCGGGTAGCCCGCGCGGGCGATACCCTCGCCTCGTGAGTTACGCGTTCCACCAGCACACGTTCGCCAACGGGCTGACCGTCCTCGCCGAGATCTCCCGGGCGGCCCACACCGCCTCGGGCGGGTTCTTCGTCCGCACGGGCGCGCGCGACGAGCCCTCCCCGCTCATGGGCGTCAGCCACTTCCTCGAGCACATGATGTTCAAGGGGTGCGCGGGGCTCAGCGCCGAGGCGCTCAACCGCGCCTTCGACGAGATCGGGGCGCGCAACAACGCGTACACCTCCACCGAGATCACCTGCTTCCACGCCGACGCCATCCCCGAGAAGTTTCCCGAGACTCTCGACCTGCTCGGGCGGATGATGCGCCCGACGCTGGCGCCGGCGGACTTCGAGACCGAGCGGGGCGTGATCCTCGAAGAGATCGCCATGTACCTCGACAACCCCTTCTGGGTGCTGTTCGAGGCGACCTCCGAGCGCCACTTCGCGAATCACCCGATGGGCCATCGCGTGCTGGGCACGCCCGAGACCATCCGCGCGATGACGCCCGACCAGATGCGCGCGTACTTCGAGCAGCGGTACTCCGCGGACAACACCGTCGTGGCGCTCGCGGGGAACATCGACTTCGACGCCGCCTGCCGCCGGATCGAGCGCCTCACCGGCGCCTGGCCCGCGACGGGCGCGACGCGGACGCAGCCGTCGCCCCGGGCGGGCGGGGGCGCGTTCGAAGTCCGCTCGGAGAAGGTGACGCAGGCGTACATCCTCGCGTTGGCCGCCGCCCCGCCGATGCAGGACGAGCGCCGCCACGCCATGTCCATCCTCGCGCACATCCTGGGCGGGGGCGACAACAGCCGCCTGCACTGGGCGCTCATCGAGCCGGGCATCGCCGACGAAGCGCAGGCCAGCTACGACCCGCACGACAACGTCGGCGACATGCTCGTGTTCGCCACGATGGACCCCGCCCGCGCCGACGAGGCCTGGGGCGTGGCGACCCGCGAACTCGACGCGCTGTTCGACTCGCTCGAGCCGGCCGACCTCGAACGCCTCCGCGAGAAGATGGTCACCGGCGCCACCGTGGGGGGTGAGCGCCCGCACGACCGCATGCAGCGCCTGGGCCGCCTGTGGACCTACCTCCGGCGCTACACCACCCTCGACGAGGAACTCGCGATGCTCTCGGGCGTCACCCTCGACGACCTCCGCGCCCTGCGCGCCGACTTCCCCGTCACGCCCCTCACCGTCGGGCGCCTGCTCCCCGCCGACTGATTCACGTCGAGGCACCGCCCCCCGGCGCGAGCAGCCGGCGGAACGTCGGCGGCTCGGTCGCGAACACCTCGCGGTACGCGTGCGCCAGCAGGCGCGTGACACGGTCCACGACCGCGCGCGACGCCGTCACCTCGCGCCCCGCCTCCAGGTCGCGCAGCACGCCCACGCTCTCGCCCCGCACGCGCAGCGCGCCGGGCTCGTGCGCGTGCGGGGGCGTGTCGGTCGTCAGCCCGCCGCGGCGCGCGTCGTACACGTACGACGCGTGCGCGCCGAGCACGCCCCCCGTGTGCGTGTCGTGCGTCAGGTCCGGCGCGTGCCCCGTGCATGCGAGCGTCCCCCACAGCACGCCCAGCAGCCCGCGCGACGGGCCCTCCACCTCGGACAGCGCCCGCAGCCCGCGCACCAGCACGTCGTACAGGTCCGGGTGCGGGTCGTGCTCGTGCACGCAGTGAAAGACGGCGTCGAGCATCGTCGTGCCGGCGTAGTAGCCGTCGAGCGTGCGTCGAGCCCCGGGAAAGACCTCGCACAGGTCCCACGACGCGAGAATGCTCATCGCGTCGGACTTGGGGAGCGACACCTGCATCTCCGCGCGCGTCAGCGGCTCGATGCCCCCCGAGAACCGCGCATCCCCCCGCTTCGATCCCTTCGCCACGCAGCGCAGCAGCCCGTGCCCGCGCGCAAAGACCGCCAGCGTCTGGCTGGTCTCGGACCAGTCCCACACGCGCAGGCACACGCCTTCATCAGCGACCACGGGCACGCGCGAGCGTAGGTGCTTACGATGGGCCCGTGCATTTCGACCTCGTCGATCGCGTGCTGGAACAGTCCCCCGACCGCATCGTGACCCTCAAGCAGGTCTCGGCGGCGGAGGAATATCTCCAGGACCACTTCCCCACCTTCCCCGTCCTCCCGGGCGTGCTCATGCTCGAAACCATGGTGCAGGCGGCCCGGCGTCTCTGCGACGCGCGGGGCCAGCCCCGGATGGTCCTCGGTCAGGTGCGGGCGCTCAAGTACGGGCGCTTCGTGAAGCCCGGGTGCGCGCTCCGGGTCGAGGTGACGCTGCACAAGGACCACGAGGACGGCACGACGGAGTTCAAGGGCGAGGGCGTGCTGATCGAGCCCGGCGCGGGCGATGCGCCCCCCACCGCCGTCAGCGGGCGCTTCGTCCTGCGCCCCGTGCGCGTGCCCGCCGCCGACGCGTCCGCCGCGCCGGATCGGGCGGTATCATTGTGATTCGCCGCATGGGCGGCGTTCGGGGCGCGCGTGGGCGTGTCCCGATCCCGAACTGTTCGTGGGAAGGGCCCAGACGATGACACGTGACGAGATTTTCTCGAAGGTGCGTGCGATCCTCGTGGACGCGCTCGCGGTGGACGAGGACGAGGTGACCCCCACCGCCGTCCTGACCAAGGACCTCGGGGCCGAGTCGATCGACTTCCTCGACATCGTCTTCAAGCTCGAGCAGGCCTTCTCGATCAAGATCCCCCAGGGGGACCTGTTCCCCGACAACGTCGCGCAGGACCCCGAGTACGTGCAGAACGGGAAGGTGACGCCCAAGGGCATCGCCACGCTCAAGGAGCGCATGCCGCACGTGAACTTCGCGTCGTGGGAGGCCGACCCGCAGATCACGAAGGTCGCCGAACTCTTCACCGTCGAGTCGCTCGTGAAGTTTGTCGAGGCGCGTCTCCCGCGCGCCTGACGCCGCTGACCCACCCGCCGGGAGGGCCCGACCGATGCGCTGGATGTGGATCGATCGCATCGTCGAACTCCGTCCGCGCGAGCGGATCGTGACGATCAAGAACGTGTCGCTCGCCGAGGAGCACCTGCACGACCACTTCGCCCCCGCGGGCGAACTGCCCGCGCTCCCGCTGATGCCCGGCGCGCTGATCCTCGAGGGCATGGCCCAGAGCGCGGGGATGCTCGTGGGGCACGCCGAGGGCTTCCGCGAGAAGGTCGTGCTCGCGAAGATCAGCCGCGCCGAACTCGCCGAGGACGTCCCCCCGGGCTACACGCTGCGCTACACCGCCGAGATGGTCCAGGCCGACCGTGTGGGCGCCGCCACGCGCGGCACGATCGAACTGCTCGACCCCGCCTCGCCCGACGAGCCTCGCCAGATCGGCGCCGTCGACATGATGTTCAGTTACGCCGACCGCAACATGGCGGGCATCGAGTTCCCCGCGCACAACTTCGTCTTCGGCGAGTCGTTCCGCACGCTCCTGCGGATGGGCGGGGTCGAGTGCCCGTCGTGACCAGGCCGCCCGCGCCGGCTCATTGCCACAGGTGCGTCCACGCGGCGACCTGCACGACGCCGTAGCCCACCGGAAAGGCCGACGAGACGATCGCCGCGACGGCGAGCCGGCGCCCGAGCGCCGGACGCGTGCGCCCCACGAACTCGCAGACGCCCACCACCACGATCACCGTGGCGAACTTCAGCAGGATCAGCCCCCAGTGCCCCAGGTGCTCGACAAGCCTGGCGGCGATCGCGTTCACCTCGCGCCCGCCGAGTTTCCAGATGATCGCGTACGTCATCATGATGTCGAGCGCCGACGCGAACATGTACCACACGTAGTGATTCGGGTAGAGCACGCCACGCGCCGGGGCGGGACTCACCGTCGCCGCGTGGATGCCCGCGTCCTCGTCGTCGCCCTCGCCGTGCACGCGGCTCATCGACCGCCCTCCGTGACGCGGGCCGGCGCATCGTCCAGCAGCACCCGGAACAGCGCCAGAGGCGCCGCCTTCCCGGTCCACGCCTCGAACTGCGCGCCCGCCTGCCGCACGAACATGTCAACACCCTCGACGGTGCGCAGGTTGCACGCCGCGGCGGCCCGCAGCAGGGGCGTGCGCCGGGGCGTGTACACCGTGTCGAGCACCACGCGCAGCGACCCGCACCCGCGGAGTTGTGACTCCGTGAGCGGCATCGCCTCCGGCGCGGGGCCGCCCTCCATGCCCAGGGGCGTGCAGTGCACGAGCGCGTCGGCGCACGTCCGGGGCAGCAACTCCCACGCCGCCGCCACTACCTTGCCGCCCCCGCCCGCGCCAGGCCCGCCGCCGCCCGCGAGCGCCCGCGACACCTCCGCCGCCACCGTTTCGCCCCTCGCCGAGTCGCGGTTGTAGAGGATCACCGTCGCGCCCGCGCGTGCCAACCCCCACGCCGCGGCCCGCCCCACGCCCCCGGCGCCGATCACGCCGACCGTCGCGCCCGCGAGCGGGCCGAACGCGTCGGCGAGCGACCCCACGAGCGCGGGCACGTCCGTGTTCAGCACGCGCACGCCACGCACGCCGCCGCGCTCGTCGCGCTCGACCACCAGCGTGTTCGCCGCCCCCGTCGCACGGCTCGCCTCGTCCATCGCCCAGCCCTGCGCCGCGGCCAGGCGTGCCAGCCCCTCCTTGTGCGGGATCGTCACGCTCGCCCCGGCGAACGTGAGCCGCGGATGCTCGATGAACTCCAGCAGCGTGCCCTTGATCGCCGCGTACGAATCCTCCGCGTCGCCCCCTTGCACGGGCAGGGGCAGGTACACCCCGTCGTGCCCCGCGCGCTCGAACCCCGCGTTGTGCACGAGCGGCGACTTCGAGTGCGCGACCGGCCAGCCAATCACGCCGTAGACCCGCGTCGCGCGGCCGATCGACCGGAACCGGTACAGCCCGAGCAGGTCCGCGATCGACGGCTGGCCCGGCGCGGTCTCGCGCCCCAGCCCGAGCGAGGCGAACGTGAGGAACCCGCCGAACTTCGGCGCGAGCACCCGCGACAGCAGCCCGAACTCGCCCATGCCCAGCGCGATCGTCGGGCGCCCGATCTGCGCGGGCAGGTCGAGCAGTTCCAGCGCGTCGTGCAGCGAGCGGGCGCGGTACGCGACCTTGACGACCGCCGCGGGCTGCGTCTCGCTCAGGCGTGCGACCCGGCGCGACAGGTCCGCCGGGCGGCCCCCAAAGTCATGCGCCGACAGAATCAGCGATGGCGCGTGCTCGCGCCGGCGCGCGGGCCAGTCGATCGCCAGGTGCACCTTCTGACGCAGGTTCGCCGAGCGCTCGTAGGCCGCGAGCTCCAGGTCGAGGTACCGCGGCGGGCGATCCGCGGTGCCGAGATGTTCGTAGAGCGCGACGCGCTCGTCGTCGGGCCCGTCGTAGAGCCCGCCCTCCGACGCCGCCCGGCAGGTGACGATCGCCGGCAACGGCGAGTCGGCGCACAGGTCACGCAGCCGCTCGATGTCGTCGGGCGTCACGCCCGACGCCAGCATGGCGTCGATGCGGAACTCGACGAGGTCGGCCCCGGCGAGGCGCGCGCCCTCGGCGTCGGCCAAGGCCGTGGGAACGTCGTGGACCGCGATGGGCACGCAGATCAGCGTCACGAGGGCGAGTCTAGCGGCGGGCATGGCGGGCAGGATGCGTGCGGCATGGAGAAGTCCCCGGGCGGCGGTTGGTGTCGCTCGTCCGTGGTGCTTCGGGGCTCTTCTCGTTCCGCGAGCGCGCGGGGCTGGTCCTGGCTCGCCGGTTTTGAAACGGCGAG